>MDTC01169950.1_pt1 | contig 10478 bp, 9 predicted proteins | sample 811181 | NCBI WGS metagenome assembly MDTC01 (sample SAMN05326644, study PRJNA326480) | marine metagenome | isolation source: seawater | place: Pacific Ocean: North | collected 2011
ACCGCACTCATCAACAACTGCAGTTCCACCACATTCACCTAAACAATCCAAAATATTGCCAGAACAATCACAGGAATTATCTGGAATGTCTGAACAACCACATTCAAAAACTGCACCATCACCATTACAAATACCGCACTCATCAACAACTGCAGTTCCACCACATTCACCTAAACAATCAAAGTCAACTAAACAATTTCCATCGCAATCAAAATTTTCAGTACTATACTCACAAGTTCCATTATCAGATGTTGCACTTGCATCAAAGTTGCAAGCAAGTTGATCAGTACAACCAAAAATTTGACCATTATTCTGCGAATTAGGCAAACCTGGAGTGCCTCCAGGAACTACAAAACTTGCTTGCCAGTTTGAGGAAATATTATTATCAGAAAAAGAATCTATTAATTCGAGTGACGAGCCACCTGCATCTGCTTCATGAGGCCAACAGTCAAAGTAGCCTTCAAGACAACTGTGACCATCATTATATCTTACTCTATCAACAATGAGATACCATGCATTTCTAAGCGTAACTGTATCGCTATCATTGGATAAACTATTTTGCTGTCCAATGTTAACGCTGCTTGGATAAATATCAGAATTCCTAGATAAAATTAAGTACTCGTTTGGATTAATTGTAACGTCACCGAATTGATAGCAACCATGAACACTAGAAATATTTAAATACCAGCCGTGCAAATTCACAGGCTCTTGACCGACATTATACAATTCAATAAATTCATAATCTGAATCTTCTTGACCTAAATCCAATGACGGATTGTAATTTATTTCATTAATCACAATATCATAGTCAAAGCACTGAGCTTCAGTGTTGAAATCAACCACCATATTGCTAGCAGGAAGAATAATACCTAGAAATAGTAAAGAAATATATTTTATCATTTAGCCCTCGATTTAATTAAAACGTGCATTACGTGCAAGTAACTTATATAAATTTCATAATGCATACAACAAATAATTTTGAGCAATTTAAATTATTAAATGTCTTTTTATAAATGATATTACAATCTATTACATTTAAATTGGCGGAAACGTGTGGGAGTCGAACCCACCAAGCCCATTACTGGGCTTCATCGGCTTTGAAGGCCGAGGTGTCCACCGGGACAACATCCGCTTCCTTAAATTCATTTAGTTTTTTTTACAATAGAGTTATAGCTCATCTTATTTTTAATTTTATTGCTAGCTTTTCTAGCTTGATCAGAGCTCGGATAAATTCCCTCAAGAACAGTATAAAGTCTCTTCTTATTAACTTTAGTGTGCTCAATTCTAGCATCAAAACCTTTTAAATTCAAAATATCTCTTACTTTCCTAGCGTTACTATAATCATTATAAACACCAATTTGCAAATAATAAGATTGACCCAAGCTTTGTGGGATTTCAGCTGGAATTTTAGTTGATTTAACTTCAGCTAACAAATCATTGTAATCATCATTAATATTTATGTTTGGAATTTGAGATTTAATAATTTTTAAATAAAATTTTGCAGTATCTTTTTTTCCAGATATTATTAGAGATTTTAAAAATAAATCAACAGCTAACTCACAATTACTTGACCTTGGATAATAAACCGGCATTTTTTTCAACCAATCTGAAGCCTGTATGTATAATCCTTTGGAGTAATAATATTCTCCTATTTTCATAGCTGCATCATCTGCATATTCATGATTTGGATCTGCGGTATATAATCTTTTGTAGAAACTCATTGATTTTTCACCGTCGAACTCAATCAATCCACGCAAATACAAATAAATAGGGTTGTTTGGAACTATTTTTTCGTACTCGTAGATTGCTTCGTATGGCAAATTCATATCACCATTTTCGACTTTTAAAATGTAAGACCTTAATTCTTCAAATTGTTCTGAAAAACTTAATGTTAAAATTAAAATAATTAAATACTTAGTCATCAATTCACATCTTTTTCATCATACATTGAATACAGCCATAAAGCATCGTCATCAGTTGAAGTATTTTTAAATCTCTGATAATCACTATCTTGAACAAGATCCTTAATTAAAAAATCGAGTTCTTTTTTTAACTTATCTTGTTCTTTTTTGTTGGTGTATGGTAATAACTTTAATCGAATTAATCTAACCAAGAGAGAGCTGTCATCTTTTGATAGACCTTTCTCAATAATATTAAATGCACTTTCTGTATCTCCAAGGTGGTCATAGTAATCAGCAAGCGCAGCTACAACATCGACATTATCAGAATCTTTACTTAAAATATCTTTTAGAATGATTTCTATCTCATTGTAACGATTAAGAGCAAACAATGCATCTTTAAGAAGGTGAATTACCATCCATGATGACTCAGGTTTTAATTTAGCATATATTACCCATTCAGATATTGCATCAGCCAATAAGTCCTGTGCATGTTTCATTTTTTCATCATAAACTTCCTGATGAGCAGAATCTTTAATCTTCATCGATTCTGCTTGATTATATACCTCATCACTTTCTTTACTAAATGAGTTTCCAATAAAATAATGAGCTATTGCAGAATTTTCAAAAATTGCTAGAGCATCATTAAAGCATCCTCTTGCATTCACAAAATTTTTATTCTTTAAGAATATTCTCCCTTCTTGTATTTTATACAAAGCAAGTAAGTGTTCTTCATTCTTACCAGTGAATTTAAGCTTTAGCTCTAGATACTTTTTTGAATTTGACCAATCTTTCTTAATTTGATACATTTCAATCAATTTTGTTAAAGCCCAACTGTTTTTTTTATCAATAGATAGTATTTTTTTACAATTAACTATAGATTGATCAATTTCGTTCAACGCAAAGTAGTCTAATGTCAAGTTTTTGTACAGCTCTTTTTTTTCATAGTAACTTAAATTTTTCCGAAAAATTAATTGAGTATGAATTTTTAGTGCATTCTTAGGATTTCCTCCTTCTCTTATAACCTGACCAAGTTTGATGTAAGCCTTTACATTTGAAGTATCCTGTGCTATAATCTTCTTGAAGTTTTCATATGCACCTTGTTTGTAGCCGTCAACCATTAAATCGAGTCCTTCTGAATACAAATCTTTTATATCGGCTTTTAGCTTTGGCTTATAAGAAAAAACGAAGTATGCAACGATTAAGAAAATTACTATTATTATTAAAGCTGGCTGCATTTAATCTGTAAATGTGGTACCATCATCAAAATCATCAGATAAAATAAGATTTTCGTCTATATTTTGATTTCTCAAGGTATCGAGCTCTGATTTTAATTTTTTAAGTTCATACTTTTGACTCATGATTTGTCTTCTCTGTGTAAAAATATTTATTAAAGAAATCATAAAACCTAATACGAGACCAAATGTCAAAACTAGAATGAAAAATACCCATACTTTCATTCCAGAGCTATCGGCAGAAGTAAAAGGAATATTTATCATTACCATATCCACTATTTCTGAACTTGAATTTTCTGACTCTTTAGATAAAATAGTTCTATCAAATGTATATTTGATGAAATTTTCATCATTAACAGATATTAGCTCCGTAATAAATATTACTCCAACAATTAGGAGAATAATAAAAAATAAAGATTGTATTAATTTCATTTTATCGCCTCTTTAAGAAGTTATAGGAGTTCCAAACAGTGTTACACCCTGTGCATCATCAATTCTTAAAGTCACAAGGTCTTTTGGTTTGAAATTCATTTTATCAAATATAACCCATGTATTACCATCGGTTCTGCCTGACCATTGGTTTCTAGATTTCTTGCTTTCTTTTTCAACAATTACTTGTAAGCTTTTTCCAATCATTTTTCGATTAACATCAAGCGTGATTTCTCGTTGTCTTGAAATAAGTTCTTCCAAACGATGCTGTTTAACTCTTTCATTAATTTGACTGTCATACTCCGCTGCTTTCGTACCTGGTCTGGATGAGTATTTAAACATGAACGAAAAATTAAAATTTACAGTATTAACAACTGACATTGTATCCTGAAAATCAGAATCTGACTCACCAGGAAAACCTACAATTATATCTGTTGATAATGCACAATCAGGCATGTATTTATGTATTCTATCAACTAAATTAAGAAATTCTTTTTGAGTGTATGTTCTGTTCATTCTGGACAAAATTCTATCTGAACCACTTTGAAGAGGCAAATGAATGTAATTACAAATATTATCTCGATCGCCCATAACTTCTAGAACATCTTCTGTCATATCTTGTGGGTGAGGTGATGTATATCTTACTCTTTTTACACCTTTAACATCAGATACTTTGGCTAACAATTCAGAAAAGTTGCCCTCTGGTGTTCTGTACGAATTTACATTTTGACCGAGTAAAGTTATCTCAACAAAACCTTTTGACACAGCATTCTCTACTTCATCGACGATACCGTCAATTGCCCTACTTCTTTCTCTCCCCCTTGTAAATGGGACTATACAAAAAGTGCAAAACTTATCACATCCTCTCATTATTGATATCCATGCATTTATTCCTTCTGACCTAGATGGAAACAAACTATCATAAACTTCAAACTTTGATAATTTTGTATCAACAAAATGATTTGAGGTTTTTCTGCTATCGAGTATTTCAGGAATTCTTCTGTATGAGTCGGGGCCCAAAATCACATCAACATATGGACGACTTTCAAGTAAAATATCCTTAAGATTTTTTGCCATACAACCTAAAACACCAAGTAATAGGTTTGGATTTCTTCTCTTAAGAAAATGCAAGCTATCCAATCTATTCATAACAGTCTCTTCTGCTTTTTCTCTGATAGCACATGTATTAAGGAATATTACATCAGCTGATTTTATGTCAGTTGTTTGTGAGTAACCACTTTTCTGTAGCAGACTTGCGACAACTTCAGAATCTGAAACATTCATCTGACAACCATAGGTTTCTATAAAGTACTTATTTTGATTCATAAAAAATATTTGAATTTATTGGTAAAATATAAAAGATTTTAAGAACATCTACATCATATTTGTTATAAAAAATAAAATGATTTTTAGTAATAAATCTAACTATGACGAGGTTTGACAATAAAAGCTAAAAAGAGGTATAGTCAAAATAATAATTGTAGGGGTTTACAGCTTTTCCATTTTTCTTAACTTCGTAATGTAGATGGACACTAGTAGACATTCCAGTGCTGCCCATAACTCCAATTTTCTGACCTCTTTTAACTTTTTGTCCCTTTCGAACATTTCGTACTCTTAAATGTGCATAAGCTGTAACAATTCCATCGCCATGATCTATTTCAATATATTGGCCATAAGTTTTGGGTAAATTTATAGATTTTTTAACAATGCCATTTGCAGTGGCAAAAACTTCTGTGTTCCAAAAATTGCTTATTGGAGCAAAATCATGTCCTTCATGCATATGCATTCTATTCAATTTTGGGTGCATTCTTTTACCAAAACCTGACGACATTTTACAGTCACTCATATTTACAGGATGAATCGCTGGTATTGATAAAACTTTTTCTAAATTATCGTTAACAAATTTTGATATATCATTGTAACTGATTTTCTGTAGGGTTGTTATTTTTTTCAAATAATTAATTATTTCAAATATATTTGAATTAGATTTGAAGTTATCAGGCCTACTTAATCCTCCTGTACCCATTTTATATACGTCTAAATCTATCTGCGGTAAACCTATCATATCCCTCAAAAGATTATCTTTTTTTACTACATCTTCCAGTTGAAGACTGATTTTTTCCAAATCTGATAATGAGCTTAAATATATTGACTCATTTTGCTTGAGACTTATAATTTCATTCGAAAACTTATGTGAAGAGATCTGATAACCAACAAAGTATCCAAGTAAAGCGACTGAAAAAATAGAAAAACAAGCAACTACTATAAATTTTAGAGTATTTAAGTTGTACTCTACTAAAGCTTTACTATTTTCTCTTATGTACAGAATCTTCATATATTGAGGTAAAATATTTTTCCTAACTTAATTAAAGGTTAATTATTATTGCAACTTATTTATTCTTAAGCGTTTTTAGCCTCATTTTAATTATTTTAATTTTTTCATTCAAGTTGATAAACTTTTCATCTAAACTGAAATCTGAATGACTGTTGAAAATAAATTCTCTTGATACATGTGAGCCAAGTTTAATATAGTATTTTTTTATTTTTATTTTTAAATGAAAGGTCTCTATGTTTTTGTTGGTCAGAATGAAAATATAATTAACATATTTAAAAAATTTATTTATAAAGTAATCATAGTAGAAAACTAATCTAATTTTGTATTGCTCTATTTTTTTTATGGCATCATCAACCATTAAAATCTTTTTTTATCTCATCCATTATAGAAGCTGGTGGATATTTACCTTTGGTTTTCTTCATGGCTTGTCCCATAAAAAACTTTACTAGCTTATTTTCGCCTGACTTACATCTTTTGTATTCATCAGGAAACTCTTCAAAAATTGAAGTGATAACTTTTGTAAGTGCATTATTATCCGTTGCAATCTCAAGTCCTAATTCAGACATTATTTCTTCAGGCTCTAAATTACTTTCAAGCATCGAATCAAAAATTTTACTTGCATTATCCTTTGTAGTTTGGCCGTTGTCAATAAGTTTTATAAGCTCTGCAAGTCTTGCAGGTTTTATCTTGAACTCATTTATTGTAATTTTTTCACGTTTTATAACCTGCATAACATTACTTTTTATCCAATTAATGACTAAGTTTGGTTTATTTATGACAACAATAACTTCTTCAAAGTAATCTGCAACATCTTTATCTGTTTTCAAGAATGATATTGATTCTTCGTTTAAATTATAATTTGATTTTAAACGTTGTGCCAACTGATCGGGAAGTTCGGGCATTTTACTTATTATGCTTTCTATTTTTTTATCAGTCAGCTCTAGGGGTGATAAATCAGGTTCAGGAAAATATCTATAATCGTGAGCATCCTCTTTTTCTCTTGTAACATGTGTTGAACTTGTGGCTTCATCCCAAATCATAGTAGATTGCTTAATTTGGTGTCCTGAATCAATAATTTGAACTTGCTTTTGAACTTCATACATAATAGCTTTTTTTATACTTTTGAAAGAGTTTAAATTTTTAATCTCCCTCCTATTACCAAAGTTTTTAGATTTTCTTTTCATTACTGAAACATTTAAGTCAACTCTTAAATTACCTTTTTCCATATTGCAATCAGAAACACCGATATATTCAATAGTATTTTTAAGTTTTTTCAAAAAGAGATCAACTAGTTGAGGGTCCCTGAAATCGGGCTCTGTAACAATTTCAATTAAAGGTGCGCCAGAACGGTTATAATCCACTAATGAAAATTGATTGTCAGTGTGCATAAGTTTTCCTGCATCTTCTTCTAGATGAGCCCTAGTAATGTTCACTCTTTTCATTTCTGAATTTATCTCTACATCTAAAAAACCTTTTCCACATATAGGCTGATCAAATTGAGAAATTTGATATCCTTTTGGTAAATCGGGATAAAAATAATGTTTTCTGGAGAATACACTCTTATTGTTAATTTTACAATTTAATGCTTTTCCAATCATTACGGCTTTCTCTACTGCTTTTTTATTTATTACTGGCAAAGTTCCTGGAAGAGCCATTGTTAAAGGACATATTAAACTATTGGGGGACTCTCCATAGCCCCATTTACAAGAGCTGAACATCTTAGTTTTTGTTGACAGCTGAACGTGAATTTCTAAACCTATAACTGGCTGCCATGCTTTGATTATTTCTTCATAATTAATCATTAATTAAAATTTGCTTTATACTTATTATTTCATCTAAATCTGATATTTGCTTGAGTAGTTTCATGTTGACTGCTTCGTCTATTTTGATTAAGGAATAAGCTTTATTATCAATTCCTTGCCTACTAAGAATGAACTCTGCTATATTTATTTTCAAAGAACCTAGTAGAGTACCTATATTACCAACCACACCAGGAATATCCTTGTTCTGAATCAAGAGCATAGGTCCTTCTGGAGTAACATCTATTCTGTGGTTCATTATTTTTGTAAACTTTATGATATGCTTTTCAAATACACATCCCTCAATGTTAAATTCACGTTCATGAGTTTTTACATTAACTTTAAAAAGATTTGAGTATGAAACACTTTGTGTATTGTAACTAAATTTTAATGAAATACCCCTTTCTTCGGCAATACTTAAAACATTAACATAATTAATTTTGGTGTCAGTAAAATCATCAAGCAACCCCATTAAAACTGATAACATTACTGGCTTTATTTCTTCAACATCCCCGTAACCTTCAACATTTAAAGAAATTATTGGAGAATCAACTAAATGAGCTAAAAATTTGCCTATTAAATCGCCTAGCTTCAAATAAGGTGCTAAAGATTTAAGCAATCCCATATCTGTTAGGGGTAAATTTATAGCATTTGTTAATTTGTCATTTTTAAGAAAGTCAACAATTTGATTACAAATTGAATTTGATACACCTTCCTTTGCTTCTGAAGTTGATGCTCCTAAATGTGGAGTAAGTAAAATATTCTTTGCATTCATAAGGGGGTTATCTTGACTTATTGGCTCAGATTCAAAAACATCAATTGCTGCACCTTTTATAATTTCATTATTTAAAGCATTAGCTAAATCTAATTCATTAATGATACCCCCTCGTGCAACATTAACAATTCTGCAAGAAGCCTTTAATTTTGATAAATTTTCATAATTAAATAAGTTTCTTGTGGATTCTATTAGAGGTACATGAACGCTAATATAATCACTTTCAATTAATATTTGACTAAAATCAACTATCTTAATTTGATCAGGGTCAAATAAATTTTTATTTACATACGGGTCAAAGCCAATTATTTTCATTTCATATCCAACTGCCCTTTTCATGACCTCTCTTCCAATTTTTCCAAGGCCAACAATACCCAGAACTTTACCTTTCAATTCATTTCCAACTAACTCAGTCCGTTTCCACTGACCTTGCAAAATAGATAAGTGGCCTGTCTGGATATTCCTTGATAACGCTGACAATAAGGCCATTGTGTGCTCTGCAGCAGATATTGTATTTCCATCTGGAACATTCATGACAACGATACCATTTTCTGTTGCAGAATCAATATCTATATTATCCACTCCAACACCAGCCCTACCAATAACTTTTAATTTTTTTGCCATGAATATTAGATTTTTATTTATCTTTGTTCCGCTTCTAATAATCCAAGCATCAATTTCTGGTATGATATTTTTTATACTAGTATCATCTTGTCCAATACAATCCAATACTTTAATACCATTATTTTCAAGTATTTTAGTACCATTATCAGATATTGGATCGGTGATCAAAACTTTAAACATCTATACATCCCTCAAATGTTTTTAAATATTCTATCAAATCATTTTCGTAGATATTACCCATATGAGAAATCCTAAAGACATCTCCTCGTAGCTGACCATAACCTCTATCCATTCTGAAACCCTTTGCTAAAAGTTTATCATTAATTTTATTAATATCCCAATTTTTATCGTTATTAATAGAAGTTACAGTATCCGATCTAAAACCATTTTCTGCGTATAGAGATTGCCCCATTCTTAATGCCCAAGTTCTTACATAATGAGCCATGGACTTATGTCTGTTACATCTATTTTCAAACCCTTCTTCAAATATTTTTTCAATAACTTTTTCTAATCCGTATAAATGAGGAATTGAAGGTGTGTAAGGGGTTTGAGATTTACTATAGTATTTTTCATAAATTGCAACATCAAGGAAATAACCTTTATTTTTAATTTTTTTAGACTGTGAAATAAATTTATCGGATAGCGCTGCAATTGAAAAACCTGGAGGAAGACCCCAAGCTTTTTGAGTGGAGGCTAAAATAAAATCAATGTTACTTGATTCAACATCAATTTTGACTCCTGCCATTGAACTTACAGCGTCAACTAAAAAATAAACATCTGGAAATTTTTTGATTACAGAACCAATAGACTCTAAATCACTCATAACACCAGTAGATGTTTCGTTGTGAACAACCGCAACTGCATCATATTTTCCTGTTTTTAAATATTTCTCTATGTCTTCGGGACGAATACCTTTACCCCATTCGTATTCAAGAACATCATAATCAACACCGATACAATCAGAAACGTGGGCCCATTTTTTACTGAAAGCACCATTTACACAATGAAGAGCTTTTTTTCGTACGCTGTTTCTAATTCCCATTTCCCACAATCCCGTTGCGGGATGAGATACCAAATAAATATGATTATCAGTATTTAGTATTTTTTGAATACCTAAAGTAATATTTGAAATTAAATCAGAAATTTCAGGTGTTCTGTGTCCAATTTGTGGCTTACAAAAAGCTTTTAATATTTCCTCTGGAACATGAGTAGGCCCAGGAATGAATAATTTTGGGTACTTAGACTTTTTTTTGTTTAAGAAAGACATTACTTAATATAAAATATTTTGTAATATTATTATATAATGAAACTAAAAATTAACGAAATATTTTACAGTATTCAGGGCGAATCATCATATACCGGACTTCCCTGCGTATTTATTCG
>MDTC01119388.1_pt1 | contig 10476 bp, 11 predicted proteins | sample 811181 | NCBI WGS metagenome assembly MDTC01 (sample SAMN05326644, study PRJNA326480) | marine metagenome | isolation source: seawater | place: Pacific Ocean: North | collected 2011
AGTGCTAATTTTTTTACCTTTCAAGTGAACGTCTAAGATCTCTTTACGACCTTGTTTATCTGGAAGTCCAACGGTAACTTTTCTATCAAACCTTCCCGGTCTTACCAGAGCCTTATCAAGAATATCTGCTCGGTTAGTAGATGCAAGAACAATGATATTTTCTGTTTTATCAAACCCATCCATGTTTGTCAATAGTTGATTTAATGTTTGATCTTTCTCATCATTACTAGATCCATATGATCGGCTTTTTCCTATTGCATCTATCTCATCGATAAAAACAATACATGGCGAACGTCTTCTAGCCTCATTAAAAAGATCTCGCATTCTAGAAGCACCTACACCAACATAGACTTCTACAAACTCAGATCCAGATCTAGAAAGAAATGATACTCCAGCTTCACCTGCAGTAGCTCGTGCAAGTAATGTTTTACCTGTTCCAGGTGGGCCTTCAAGTAATACACCTTTCGGAACAACTGCACCTGCTTCATTATACCTAGATGGATTTTTCAAAAAATCAACAACTTCCTGTAATTCAAACTTTGCCTCATCACAACCAGCAACGTCTGCAAATGTTGTATTTACTGGTTGATCCCGAGAAAAAAGCCCATTTTTACCTATTCCTGGTAATCCAAGTAAACTAGAACTTCCAGAAGACCTTACCTTTGAACCACTTATATATCTAAGAATTCCTCCTCTGATAAGATTAATAAATCCAATTATTGTTCCATACGCAAATACAGCAGTTAGTGTTTTAAAAAATATATCTGCTACACCAAAATTATTAACAGCGTTAAAGTTTTCTATTACAAACTGGACTTTATATTGAACAAATATGTCAACAACGTGTTGAACAAGATTTGGAAGCATTCTAACAAAGTGGAGGTTGTCTACAGAAATGTCTCCTGCATGTTTATTGTCTATCGCAACAAGTATATTAGCGTTATTCAGAATACTTGCAAAATCAACATCGTTATTTTGGATACCCGAAATTAAATCTTGATAAGACCATTCTTGCCCATATTTACCGTATGCAATACTTTCGCGAACAAAGTTCACATGATCTGGGTTCATTTTTAACATTGGTTTTGACAGTCTATAAATGGATGGAAAAGAATGTTTAATACTACTTCCTTGTTTAGTTAGACTTAAATTATTTAAAAAGCAATATACACTATAAAAACACGTAAGGTAGTTGAGTATAATAATAAAACCTGCACTGTTCATAATATATATATAGACTGACCTATTTATATTATGTTATATTTGTTATTGTTTATTCTTTCATTTTTTTTAACCTATCGTCTTTATTAAAGTACTTACTAATCTGCTTTTCAGGTATCATCGCACAGTCCATAGTTTTTTCACTAGACGTATCATTCGTTGCAGGTTTAACATTTTCATCGTTATTATCTAACTTATCTAAAACACTTTCTATTTGTAAATATTGGTTGTCTAATTCTTCATTATCTTCATATTCTTGATCATTTTTTTGTAACACATCTATACGATTAAAATCTCGATTGATACTATCATCAAAACCATCGTATATTCGAATAATTGATTTAACAACATCGCTACGAAAAACATCTTTTTGTGTAAGCCAAATTAAATGTACATCTCTGATGTCCGTCCCCTGTTCCACATGTTTTTCATATCTGTCAATAAAATCCAAAAATCCGTTGTTTTCGGTTTTTAAATCGCTTTGATTAAGATCACCGGTGATAATCATTTTTGAATCTTCTCCAAGTCTTGTTAAAAGCATTTTCATTTGCAAAGGAGTGCTATTTTGCATTTCATCTGCAATAACATATGAATTAGTAAATGTTCTACCTCGCATATGTGCGATAGGACTTATTTCAATAACACCATCCATTACCATTCTGTCTATTTCTCTCTGTGAGAAATGATTTAATAAAACATCATTGACAGGTCTAAGCCATGGAGCCATTTTTCGTTGAATAGTTCCCGGTATAAATCCTATCTCTTCATTATCTACTGGAATAGTAGGTCTTGTTACAATAATTTTTTCCACTTCACCTTCTAACAGTTTAGATACGGCAGCATCACATGCAAAATGTGTTTTTCCAGATCCTGCCGGCCCGTTCACCAACAAAAGAGAAATATCTGTGTCGACAAGTGATTTTGCATATAATACCTGTGAAGGTGTGCGAGGTTTGAGTTTATTACTTGTCTTAAAATTATCGTCATCATATAAGTTATAATATTTGGCATTTTTTTGAGATTTTTTAACCCTCATAGATATATCGCCTCTAGTTCTAACCTTAGGCCAGCAATAAGCGTTTTTAAAATCAAGGGTTCCTAATAGTAACATTAAAAAAGGAATTGATACTGCAATATTATAAAATAAAAATACCATTTGATATATGTTATATAGATGGCATATATTATATAATAATGCATTCTATCGACTGGTTATAATTATCGTCTCCACAGATCTATAAAATATTTTTCATAAAAATATCTATCAACTTGCTTATCGTTTACGACATCACTGTTATTATTTTGAATATTGGTTTCTCTTGGTTTTGATCTATAATACACTGAATAATCTAGAGAATAATCATCGTTCTCATACACTTCTATGTCATCGTCTGGAAACACAGCTATAGTTAGACTATCATTAGTCATATTATGACTTCTCAAAAAAACATGGTTATCATCTTTAAGGAAAGTCTGAACATTGCATAAGTATCCTCCTCCTAGGAATAAAATAAAAAGAATGGGGGCAGCATATACGGACATTTTTGTGAAATAGAAATATACAATATGTCGTTCTATTTATACATCACAAAATAGTATTTATATTTTTAATTAATTAATTGTTGGTATAATATATTCTCCGTTATCGACAACATACTTTGCAATAACATTAGGGTTACGCTTACTTGAAACAATGTCCTCTGTTTGATATACATTCATGTTATCATCAATGTAATATGAAATCCCTTTAAAATCTTGTAACCACACCTCTATCTTATTTGATGTCTGAGTTTCTCCATCATTTTCGCTGTTAACATGACCATGAGGCGTTCCTTTCACATGAGTTCCACAAAACATTTGTCCATCCTTTTTACGTCTGGTGCATTGTTCTCCATTTGACCTCTTTGCCATACAACGTTCACAGTAAGGGACATCATTCTTAATTCTTTTTCTCTTTGTCAAATCCTCTGCAGACAATACAAGTCTTTCGTAGTCATATACAAACTGAATAACATCTTGACATTTGTCACTGTTCTCAAATGTATCAACTACTCGTTTACATACCTGATTTTTAAACTCAGTCATGTATTCTTCAATTACACAATTAACACGTTTCTCCATTTTTGATAGAGTTCCAATAAACTATTTGATGCATTATATTTTATCAAATAGTTTGTTTCAATTTATGTTTGTTCTTCTGGAAGGATTCTATGGATTCCAGAGACCAAGTTCTTCTAATTCTTCATAGGGATCCTCAGAGTCCCAAGAATAACCAGACCAATCACTAGCAACATCATCATAGAAAGATGATCCTTGAAGAGGTGGCCATGTGTGCACCTCGTTGGCAACTTGATGGACATCACTTTCCCAGAACTCTCCAATGCCGCATGAACATCTTGCTCGAGGAGCACATTTATTATCAAGACGACAGGGAACCCATGTTTCTTGAGCCCACTCTGACGCCCCACGCGAAAGCTGTAGATGTGCTTGATAGTTGCCACAATATCCGCACATAATCGAACCTATTTGTTTGGTTTTCCATCCGTAATTATCTGATGGGGCATAAGCACTAGATATTACACTCCACTTTGGCCAACAATCGTAATTGTTTCTATCCAAATTTTCAAACTCAGTATTAATACCTATTTTTTTTCGTTCGGCTTCCATTCGCATAAATGATTTGAATGCGAACTCTTTAATTATTTCGACAGTGTCATCATTCAAAGAAGTTTCACCTAATCTGTTGAGAACAAGTTGTTTTTCTACGCAATCCATATTCATTCATATATTTTACTGAAATGCTAATATATCAAATTTTTGTTTCAATTTAAGTTTGTTCTTCTTGAACTTCAAATGTTACTCCTTCTTGTTCTTCTTCTTGTTCTTCTTTTTGTTCTTCTTTTTGTTCTTCTTTTTGTTCTTCTTTTTGTTCTTCTGTTTGTTCTTTTTGTTCTTTTTGTTCTTCTTTTTGTTCTTCTGTTTGTTCTTCGGGTTGTTCCTCTGTTTGTTCCTCTGTTTGTTCTTCTTTTTCATTATCCATATTAGGAGCATTCGTATCAGAGAAACTATTTAAAGAAAATTCACATCTGGTCAAATCACCAACAATCTTAGCACTTTCAATTGTATCATTATCAGTATCAACTCCTTCGAATAATACTTGAGACGCACTTCTTGATGGTTCTTCATCACCATCTTCCTGTAAACTCTCTTTTTCTGGACAACTACATATTTTCTCCTCGTCGTTACTAGATTTTATAGACGAAAATCTTCTGCGAATATTAAGATCAGTTTCATCTCCAACCGTGTCATCATCTGGTGGGTTTTCTATTATTTCATTATCTGTACCATCCACTGTTTCTTTTTCTTCTTTGGGATCGGCTTTTATCATTGTAGGTGGCTCAGGAAGTTGTTCGTCAATTGTAATTCCGTGACCTTCTGGGTCATTCATATCTCCCTCAGTAGATGTTGATGCAATACTATCTGCAAGATCATTTAATAATCCTGCATTAATATTATCATGTTTAAACTCTTCCATCATTGATTTTCTTCTCTCTTTTGTCTTTGAGTTTGAATCTATACGAATATCGTGATCTATCTGACTTGAAAACAAGTTCATCTTGCTAGTAAACCTTTTCAAGTATTTTATATTCATCTTGTGAAAGAACTCCATGTAAGATATAAAAAGCATAAGCTTTTGCTCCATAATCATTATCTCAAAATGAAATGCTTGAATAAAGTTGTCAATATTGATACCTATTTTATTTTTTACACGATGAACATTGAGTTCTTCATGTTTTTTATCCAAAACATTTTTCACGTTTGAGAATAACAACATTATTACGTCATGTAGTTGTGTAATCGTATCAGTTCCATATTGTTTGTATGGTTCTAGATCGTGATATTTTGGAAAAATATTGTTGCTATTGACTACATCAGTTACCTTCTTATCTTTTACAACTTGTTCAGTGTATTTTACTATAATCTGGTATAATTTGTAATATTCACAATACATTCTATTTGTGATAGAATGATAAAGTCTTTTCATATCATCATATTCAACGTCTATAATTTTTCCCTGATAATGAAAAGAATCAAGACCAAAAATAAAAAGGTGATTATGATTTTCATGTATGTATTTGTTATACCATTCTTGTAACTTTTGTATTTTATCCTTACATTTTTCAAAAAGATGACTATTCTCCTGTTTTAAAAATAATATATCTGAAAACTCATTTTTTAATGCTGTAATTCTCTCTCCGATATTACTATTATTACTATTATCATTCATTACTTCTTTGTTATATTAGTATACTGTATAACAACATAAAAATATAATTTATATAGTACAATATACTAGAATGGAACAAAAAGACAATGAGTCTCTATTATCTGATAGTGAAGAAGAAGCATTTGCAGCAGCAATGAACAATGTTGAATGGTCGGTTGATCATGAAAATATTCTAGTAGAGTGGGCAGACAAGGCCATGTGTTATAGATGGCTTCACGGAAAAGCAAACTCATCCTTTTCCAGAAAAAATACTTGGTATACAATACCCGTGATCATTATTTCTACTTTAACTGGAACAGCTAATTTTGCGCAAGATCGTGTTCCCATTGAATATCAAGGTTATTTTGTAATGACAGTCGGTGCATTTAATATTTTAGCAGGTATTATCACAACTATTCAACAGTTTTTAAAGATTACTCAATTAAACGAAGCTCATCGTGTGAGTAGTATCGCGTGGGATAAGTTTTATAGAAACATCAAAACAGAACTTGCTAAACATCCATCGGAACGTCTTCCTGTTATTCAGTTTTTAAAAATGTGTAAAGAAGAGTTTGATCGTTTAATGGAAACTAGCCCAGTCATTCCAGATGATATTGTTGAAATGTTTAATATTCAGTTTGGTGATAAGAATAAAGAGAAGAAAATGTTGGATAATGGTGGTGTATACGAACAACCAAAGGATAAAGATAGGATCAACCCTGAAGACATGAAAATATTCAAACCTGAAATATGCGATTCTTTGATATCAACCAATGCATCTAGAAATCCATGGTTTACAGAAGAAATGCAAACAAAACAAAAATCTAAGCAATTTAAGGAAGGTTTACAAAAAGTAGCCGATGCAAAGAGGGTTCATCAGTTTAATGTTGAAACCGTGCAATCATTCAAAACAAACTTCTTCAACTTAAACAATCGTTACCCATTAGCTAATGAGATTATTGATAACCTTGGTGAACAAATATCTCCTGATATTATTAAAAGTATTTTAATTGAACTTGATAAAGCCGGACCAGTTGATAAAATCCCTCCTGCTACATCCATGCCATCTATAAAATCTGATGATGAAATATCTGGCGAAGATAAAGTTTAATTTTAGTAACAATATGTTATGAATAATGTATTCCAAATACATAACATATAGCTATTTCATAGATGTGGTTTTGTTATATTCTTCGGAATACTCAAACACAATATCCTAGGACTACATACAATGGAGCAACAAACAATCCTGTCAGACGTATACGTCAACATAATGGAGAAATTACGGGTGGTGCAAAGGTAACCACGCAAAAAGGGGGTGGTTGGGAATATTGTGCAATATTGTCTGGGTTTCCTAACAAAATCAATTGTCTATCGTGTGAATGGAGAATAAAGTGTCCGTCTGGTCGTCCAGGAAAGAGAGAAAGTAGATATAACTCTCCTTCTGGAAGAGTAAAATCCCTCAATGAAATACTACCATTAGAATATTGGACAAAACAATGCACGGTAAACAATAAAGAGTTTAAAATGAAACTTCATATTGTTGAAGATTTACATGACAACTTAGATTTATCAATTATTCCAGAAAATATTGAAATAATATTCTCAAAAGAAATCGATCTAACATCGCTTGACACAACGAACGACACGTATGACTTTATTCAGAAACAGACGGAACTTGTAAATCCAAAATAGCGGTAGAAAGCAAAATAAAAAGATAGAATGTTAGATATGGCCAAGAATAACTTCCTCCTAAACCATAAAAGCTAAGAGTATAACTTATCATCCATAACATTAAAGATCCGATTATGATCATTTTTAATATTTGCATTGGCTTTAAAAACATGATTAACGAATTGACAGTATATATTAATGTATATACTGTCAAGAGAAAACAATATGGAGTTTTTACATTAACAGGATTGTAAAATATTATGACTTGTAAGAGGTGTTTGAGAACTATGTTCACGAACTACAAACCCACAAAAATTATCGTGCACTTTGTCTAGAATTAAATTGCGCTTTGCTTTATCATCATCTGTTAAACTATTATAGTCGTTATAATCAACACTGTTATCATATATAATGCTATGTCGCATGACAACTTTTTTATTAATATCTTCTTTTTTTATCGTCTTACAACATTCATCATAATCATAATAATAAACAAAACTGTCTTCAAGATCTTTGTATGTTTCACTGCAGCTTCCAAATGTCATTACAAAATCCATATGACTTTTATCTTCAATAGTATAACCTACTACAGGTATAGAAACTCTCTTATTGTCTGCATAATATATATCAAAAAGATCACTATTTTTGTCTAAAAAACCCGTAAGATCTTCAGAGATAGGAACAGAACAGACTTCTTTTAAAACAAACATTTCATACATGTTTACAAGCCATAACGGGTCTGTCATACTTAAATAGTGATGATTAATCCACACATCAGAAATATCAAAAAACACATAAAAGTCATTACCACTCTTTCTGAAACCTTTATAAAGTATATTCTCAGTGGTTTTTGTGAACTTTCCATAACCTAGCATCATAACTTTCATCATTCTGACAGCCTCATCATGAAAGTTTATGTTTATCGTATGATGATCAAAAAATGTTTTACTATGAAAACCAATATAATTATTATCATGATCAGAAAGATTTCCTCTTTGAGAATCGTCATTTCGTTTTTTCATCATATACTGAACAAATGGAGTTTTAGTATCAGTTCCGTATCTTACCTGATAAGGACAGATATATAGATTAACATACATACAACTACGAGCATGATAATTTAAGTCTTGAAACATATTTTTATCTATAGGATAAATCCACTTTTTGTCTTCCGGGTTACTTTCTAAACTATTTTCCATACTATCGCGTCCAGTTTGAAACTCAACTTCACGATTAATGTCCTCAAACAATGATATAATCCTGTCACTACTAGTAGCATCAGTTATATCCAATTCAATATTTGTCTCGTCATCAATACGCATAGCATTAATGCCTGTCATACTTCTTGTTACCTAATTACAAAAGATTTGTTTAAATCCTTTATATTTTAGTTTTGAAAGCGCATTATTTTTTATCTACTCTTCTTCTTAGTGTTTCAGTAACTTTTTCTTCTCTATTTTCCATGAGATATTTTGTAACTTCGTCTGGCTTAACATGCGTTTCTTTAAAATAATTTTCCAAAAGTGGAAGAATTGTTTTTCCTGTAAGAGGTTTCTTCGTTACGCTACGTTTATATAAAAGAGCGCCACCATTAATATCAAAGCAATCAATATCATTACTCTTCATAGTTTTTACAAGATCTTCAGAAAATCGTTTCTTTTGCTCCCTCTTTTCTTTCAATTCTTTTTGTAGACGTGAAATCTCCGTGTCAATATTAATCCATCCTTTTATGCTGTTAACTAACTGTTCTTTTGTTTCCATCTTTTATATATCTATAATATTTAATATATAGTAGTTAAGTTTATATGGTTTTAATATATTTTAAGGTGTAAACACTTCATGAAATAGAAAGTACACTAGATTGCTCTGGGGAAAGTTGAAACCTCCCTGTTACAAAATCTAGCATGTTTGTCTCAGTATCATATTTACAAACCACAAGAGCAGTTTGAGACCACGGATCTCGTTTCACATTTTCAAAAATTATAGACCTCTCTTCAGACTGATATTGTAGTCCGAGTTCTTCATACCTTTCATCTGGTGATCGTGATGGGTTAGATTTCATTAAACCCTTGTTTTGTATATTTACTTCAAATTTATGTTCTCCTTTCTGTAAAATGAATACAATCTTCTTTTCTATTTCAACATATTTATCTTTCTCGAATTGAAAATCTTCTGGCAAAGAGAACCCGGTAATCGTGCCAGGAAGTGTAATTCCTCGGTCAAATATCAAAATAGGAGGACGTGTTTCTTGCATACCCGACACAGCACACGAAACAGAGTCGTCACCAATACAAAAACTAAACTTATAAACTGGTTCCGCAGTAATCCTAGAGTTTTTTTCTTTCATAACATTCATACGTTCTTCATTGCTTCTTTCTACATATGTGCTCCTCCCCTTCTCTTCATGAGTTAATGGTGGTAGATAATTAATATTACTAGTTTCAGCCTCTCTTAATTTCATCATTTCTTCAACAGACACAGGACGATTATTTACTATATCTTCTTTTCTTTTGTTTTCAGCAATTGTAAATTCATCAAACAAAGTTTGCATTGATTTTCCTTTGTTTTTAGGTGTAGACATTTCAGGTTGTTTACTACTTACCCAAAATTACCCTTTAAATCGTATTGCTTATTTTTAAATATGTAATATTAACATTAATGATTACATATTAATCTTCTATTTTTTCAAAAATATATGGATGTTTTGCACAGTATAGTTCATTTCCTACACCAAAACCACCAGCATTCACACATCTGGTTCCTTTTTTCGCACCACTTGTATAATAAGCAAAACATCTACACTTTTGACTATATTTATTTGTATGGTCAAATAGAGTATCCCATTCATCGTCACTTGAACTTTCATCATCATTTTTATTAGATTTTACATTTCCCTGTTCTTGAACATGCTTAGCATTTGTTTTTTCTTTCACTTCTTTTATATTATTACAAACCAATGTAAAGGCGTTGAAAAATTTCTTTGCAGATTGCTTTTGTTGCCCTTTTGTATCTTCATATATTGTTTTATACTTATCAATAAGCCCAGTTAATCTTACTATTTCTTTATTAAATATATTATGCATTAGTTCATTATTATGCTGAGCACAATAAACTAACCCATCAAGATTATTATACATAACCTTTGTGTTTGGACATGTAACGGTTGTTTCTAAAAAACCGTCTTTTAATACAGTTTTTTTATTCATTCCGTGGCAGCACATTCCTTTTGTATAAGTGTTAAAAGTATAATAATACATTGCTTCGTGTTTCATTCTTCTAGCTATCGTTTCTATTTTACTATTTAAACTATTCAC
>MDTC01240153.1_pt1 | contig 10476 bp, 8 predicted proteins | sample 811181 | NCBI WGS metagenome assembly MDTC01 (sample SAMN05326644, study PRJNA326480) | marine metagenome | isolation source: seawater | place: Pacific Ocean: North | collected 2011
TGGTGGAGGGGGTAGGATTCGAACCTACGTAGGCATAAGCCAGCAGATTTACAGTCTGCCCTCGTTGGCCGCTTGAGTACCCCTCCGTTAGGCAAGCCGCGCATTGTCTGATTACGATGGCTATCTGTCAACAGCTAAACAGTTGATTATTGATAAATATTATACAATTAATACTATCAAAAAGGCCATATGACGAAGTTTTTAAAAAAATTTAACAAATATTTATGTAAATTTAGCCCAATGCCAAGGCTCAAAAATGAAGCCTTGCTTATTGTTACGAGGATAGGACATACGAAAACCAAACTTCAAAGCATTATTTTTAAGCCAAAAAAAAGCATTTGAAAATTCAAATTCTTCACATAAAGGCTTTGTTCCTGGAGAAGCAATATCAATTGCGCAACCTGTATGATGCTCGCTGTATCCTGGCGCAGCATTAACAGATAAAATTTGAGTAATTGATTGACCTGATTTAATTTTCTTTCTAATCAAGTTCGCCTGATATTCAATACTACGAAATCCAGAAACAAGTATTAATATTACCCCATCATCTTTAGCTTTGTTTTTCATCTCTAACCAGCTTTTAGCTGTGTCCGGGGTAAGGCGTTGCATATAGCCAACCAAATTAGGCTCAACTTCAACTAAATCATTTGCTTCCACATAAGAAGGCTTTGCTCCAGACTTACCGTAGTCATCTGGTATACCTAGCTCTTGATGAAGTTTTTGTAGCATATTTGAAATTGTACCTTTTGTTTTTTTGGAATGCTGATGTAAATTCATCAAATGAAGAAAGATAATATCTATAAAAAAGATAAAATTGGTTCATTTGAATTTGATGACAAGGTAGCAGAAGTTTTTCCAGATATGCTAGAGCGGTCAATACCAGGTTATGAAGCAACTATTAATACAATCAAAGCATTGGCTTCAAATTATGTCAAAGAAAATTCAAATTGTTATGATTTAGGATGCTCTTTGGGAGCTGCAACGATTGCTATGCGTCGTGGTATCAAAAAGCAAGGTTGTAAAATTTTTTCGATTGATAATTCAGAATCAATGATAAGCCGCTGTGAAAAGATTTTTTTAAAAGATAAAGAAGATTTTCAATCAAACACCAAAATTCATGCAATCAATAATGATATCTGTGACATTCAAATTAAAAATGCATCTATGGTAGTTTTAAATTTTACACTTCAATTTATACAAAAAGAAAAAAGAAGTTCTGTCATTGATTCAATATATGACGGTTTGAATAAAGGTGGCATATTGGTTTTATCTGAAAAAGTAATCGATGAAAACAAATTTAAAGAAAAATTACTTGTTGAACTTCATCATACTCGCAAAAAAAATAAAGGATATAGCGCTAAAGAAATTATAAGAAAACAAGCATCTTTGAAAAATATATTAACACCAGAGACTGTCAACGATCATCAAAACCGATTAAATAGAGCTGGTTTTATTAACAATCTTATTTGGTTACGCTACTTCAATTTTATTTCAATAATCGCAATTAAAGATGATTAAATTTTATAATATTAAAGAAATTAAGGATTCACTTAATCTAGTAAACATGGATCATTGGCTAAATGATTTATTAATATTAATAGACAATCGTTTATCAAAAAAAAATCATGGTCATTTCGATAAGTGGAAACAAGTAATCAAATCTCTCTCTGAAGATAATACTTCCGATGAAAATAAAAACTTACTAATGCAATTATCGCCGTGGCGAAAAGGACCATTTGAAATAGATAATATTACAATTGACTCTGAATGGAGAAGCGATAAAAAGTGGTCTCGTATTAAAAAAGCCAATATCGCTTTTACAGGAAAGAATATACTTGATGTTGGATGCGGTAATGGCTATTTCGCTTTAAATATGAGGTTAGCTGGCGCAAAATCAGTGATTGGCATTGATCCTTCAATATTGTATGTCATGCAGTTTATTGCCATTAATATTTTTAAAAAAAGTTCACGTGTATCAATATTTCCATTACGTTTATGTGAATTGCCATTACCAATAAATCAATTTGATATTACATTTTCAATGGGTGTCTTGTATCACCAGCGCTCACCTATTGAACATCTTTACCAGCTTAAAAAAACTTTAAAACCTGGTGGGAAAGTAGTTTTAGAGACTCTCTATTTGCCAGGTCTTGATTCATTCGCCGCAACACCACAAAGTAGATATGCCAGGATGCGAAATATTTGGCTCTTACCTACTATTTCAGAATTAAAAATTTGGTTAGCTCGGACTGGTTTTGATAAAATTGAAACAATTGATAAATCAATAACAACTATTGATGAACAGCGATCAACTAAATGGATGACATTTGACTCTTTAGATCAGGGCCTTGATCCTACTAACACTTGCTTAACAATAGAAGGATGGCCAGCGCCGCGTAGAATCTTAATGACTGCGGAAGCAATTTAGTTAAGAGTTGTAATTTATGATGAAATATCAATAGTACTCATTTATCTAATTGCTTCAAAAAATAAAGCATAAATTATTTTAAATTTTATAATTTCAAAAAAAATGCCAACCAAAATTGGATGGCATTTTTGAGTAAAGAAATATTTTGCAAGTTTAAGTGGTTAACTAACAAATAACTAAATCTTTAAGTAGTAACTAAAATGCAGGTAATTAGTTAAACGAAGCGAAGAAAAGAGAGGGATCGCTTTTTCCAACTTAAAGACTCTTACAAAAAGCATAGTTAGTAGCTTGCTTAAAAAAAATTTATCTTTACAACGTACATAAGAGTACAATTTTTAATATACTATATGTTGTGCAAAAATGCGATCAAAACACAAGATTTAGAGTAATTTTGATTTAATTATAGAAAATAATGACTTCAAGAATCTTTAACAAGTAGCCTTAAAATTTATATATAAAAAATGATTGATAACCTAAAAAATCATGGAAAAACTCTCAGCCAAAGAATAGGGGCATTTCTAGGACCATTATTTTTTATATTGCTGCTTGCCTCTGAAGTACCTGCAGGCCTTGAAAAAGAGGCTTGGTTTACAGCAGCAATAGCAATATTGATGGCTATATGGTGGGCAACAGAAGCGATGCCCATTGCTGTTACTGCGTTGCTACCCATCGTGTTATTCCCGATTTTTGGAATAATTTCAATAGAAAAAACAGCTCCACTCTATGCAAACAAAGTAATTTTTTTATTCCTAGGAGGTTTTATAGTTGCATTTGCAATGCAACGTTGGAATCTTCATCGTCGTATGGCGCTCAAAATTTTACAGTATGGAAATAATAATGGCAGGTCACTTGTTGCATCATTTATGATTGCAAGTGCATTAATTTCGATGTGGGTGATGAACACTTCTACAACAATGATGCTGCTGCCAATAGCTATATCTATAATTACAGTTGTGCGTAATACTGTTACAAATCTAACTGAAAAAAATAAAGAAGATTTTCAATATTCATTGCTTTTGGGCGTTGCCTATGGCTCAACTATTGGTGGAATGGCAACACTTGTCGGAACAGCTCCAAATGTAATGCTCGCTGCCTTTATGCTTGAAAATTATAATTTCAATATCAACTTTGCTGATTGGATGATTATCGGTTTGCCCTTATCAGCATTAATGCTTCCTTTGGCATGGGTTATATTGACAAAATGGGCTTTTAAAGTCGATTTCAATATTTCACCAGAAGGTAAAACTACACTTCAAAAATTACGTGTAGAAATGGGATCAATTTCAACCCCAGAAATCAGGGTGGCGGTTATATTTTCATTAATGGCATCCTGTTGGATATTAAGACCTATCTTAATCAATTTACCTGGACTAGCTTCATTAGATGACTCATTAATAGCAATTGGAGGTGCCATTTTATTATTCATAGTTCCAAGTGGTGATAAATCTGATCCGATATTACTCAGGTGGAAATATGCTGAAAAGCTTCCTTGGGGTGTATTACTTTTAATGGGCGGAGGCTTAGCATTAGCAAATGCAGTATATACTACTGGACTAGCAAAATGGATTGGAGGAAGCTTGAATGAAGTAAGTTCTTTGCCTCTAATTTTATTGGTTTTTTTAGCTGCAACATTAATAATTTTTTTAACAGAATTAACTAGCAATGTCGCTACTACAGCAACTTTTCTTCCTGTAGTCGGTGCAATCGCTATTGAATCTGGATATGACCCTATAGTTTTACTAGTTCCTGTAACACTTGCTGCCAGTTGTGCATTTATGTTACCGGTAGCAACCCCGCCCAACGCAATAGTTTTTGGATCTGGCATGTTAAACGTACCGCGTATGGCAAAAGCAGGGATAATGCTAAATATTATCGGTATTTTTATCGTATCCATTGTTACATATAAGCTTTCACCGATATTGTTAATGTAATTATCTTTCGATAAAAAGACTTTAGCATCCTAATTAAATTAATTTAAAATTTTTGTATTAATGAGGAGATTAATCATTTAACATTTTAATAATATTTGAACTTTAATTTTCTTCTAACAATTAATTAAATCCATAACAGTTTTTGATATATTATTTAAAAAATCCATCTTAAATTATAGTTGTTCATAAAAATGAAAAGAAATTTCTTTACCATACTCTTAATAATTTCAATAATCACTGGCTGCGATCAATCAAAATTAAGCGAAGGCGCTAATACTGATTGGGCTCATTACCTAGGCAGCCCATCTAGTAATCAATATTCAAATCTTGATCAAATCAACAAAGAAAATGTTAAAAAACTAAAGATTGCCTGGACTTATGACACGGGTGACAACGGTCATTATCAAGTTAATAACTTAATTGTTGATGGTGTTCTTTACACTACCTCCCCACTCAGTAGATTGAGCGCTTTAAATGCAGCTACTGGCGAGCTTATTTGGACATTTGATCCTTCTGATGTTCATGGTCCATTAGCTGAATTAATTCCGCGTGGTGTTATGCATTGGAAAGATGGTGATAAAGGAAGAATCCTTACCATGAAAGGAAGCTATCTGTACACAATCGATGCTACAACAGGTCAACCAGTAACTTCTTTTGGAGAAGGTGGGTGGATTCATTTAGGTGATGAACTTGATGTTGAAGGAAGACCAAATGCCTATTTGAATACGCCGGGACATATTTTCAAAAACATGTTCATTATTGGAACTAATGTTGGCGAGGATGTACCAGGTGCAATAAGAGCCTTTAACCTCAAAACAGGAAAACGCGAGTGGATTTTTCATTCTCTTCCACGACCCGGTGAGCAAGGCTCAGAGACTTGGCCAGAAAACTACTTAGACAAAGCAGGGGGAGCTTCTGATTGGTCAGGTATTGCAATCGATGTGCCCCGCGAAATAGTTTATATATCGACTGAAACTGCTGGGCCAGACTTTTATGGGGCAGATCGCTATGGTGAAAATTTATTTGCAAATTCCATAGTTGCGTTAAATGCAAATACTGGAGAACGATTATGGCATCAGCAACTAGTTCATCATGACCTTTGGGATCTAGACTTGCCCACACCTCCAACCCTATTGACTGTTAATCAAGACGGGAAAAATATCGATGTTGTTGCTCAAGGCACAAAAATGGGTTTACTTTTTGTATTTGATAGAGTCACTGGAGAACCCCTTTGGCCTATAGAAGAAAGACCGGCTCCAAAATCAAATATTGAAGGAATAAAGACTTGGCCAACTCAACCATTCCCTACAAAACCACCAGCTCTAACTCGTCAGAAATATACCGAGAATGACATTTCAAATATATCTCCCTCAGCAGAGTTAATTACAACAAATGTTCTTGATGAATTAGGAAATTATGGCTCATACCCACCGCCTAGTACAAAGCAAACAATTATTTTTCCAGGTTATGATGGTGGAATGGAATGGGGTGGTTCTGCAGCTGACCCTAATGGAATTTTATATGTAAATGTCAATGAAATTCCTTGGTTCTATCAACTTGTCCCAACAAAAAATCCAGATGGAAGCTCACTATCATATGGAGAGAGCTTTTATCGTATCAGTTGTGCGGCTTGCCATGGGACAGATCGCAAAGGAAGTTCATCAGGTGGTTTTCCTAACTTAACAAATATATCTGATCGCTTAGATCAAGATCAGTTAAAGTATCTCATCACTAATGGAATTGGTCGCATGCCTGCTTTCAATCATCTTCCTGAGATGAGACAGGATGCAATCATTGATTTTCTCTTTGGCAGAGAAACCGAAGCCACGCCCGGGCAATTTGATTTTACGATACCAGTCCCCAAAACAAATTCTGAAGAGGACGCAAACCAAGATGAAAAGCCATCTTTAGGCTATTTTTGCTCTTCTTGCGATTTAGTCCCATACACTTTTCGTGGATTTCAACGCTTCAATGATAATGAGGGTTATCCAGCAATAAAACCTCCTTGGGGCACACTCAATGCCGTCGATCTCAATACGGGAACTATTAAGTGGAAAGTTCCTCTTGGAGAATATGAAGAACTCACTAATAAAGGCATTCCTGTAACTGGAACAGAAAATTATGGTGGTCCCGTTGTTACTGCTGGAGGAATCATATTTATTGGGGCATCATCTGATGAAAAATTTAGAGTATTTGATAAAGATAATGGAGAAATACTCTGGGAACATGATCTACCATTTGATGGGCATTCAACGCCAAGTACTTACTCTGTTGATGGTAAACAATATGTTGTCATTTCTGCTGGAGGTTCAAAAATGAAAAATGTGCAGGGTGGGATGCTTGTGGCGTTCACTTTAGATGACTAACTCTTTTTGACCTTTTGTCTTCTAGATACTCATAATTCTTATTTTTTTTGCGATATGCATGTATCATGATGAATAATGATTTTTTGTTTAAAAAATAGAAACATTATTTAAAAATATTGGGGGAACAATATGCCGCTAATTAGACAAAACCTTAAATTTATCTTTGGATTGTTACTAACAATATTGTTATCGGCCTGTGGCTCAGAAAATGAAGCTAAAGATAGTGCCAATGCTTCAGATTCGCAGCCTGCTCGAGTTGCATTAATAATGAAATCACTTGCAAATGAATATTTCATAAATATGATGGAAGGCGCCAAAGCACATCAGCTTGATAACGCTGAAAAATATGAATTGATAGTAAATGGCACAAAGAATGAGACCGATCTTGCACAACAAGTTTCATTGGTGGAGCAAATGATGGCGGCACAAGTAGATATACTTGTGTTAGCGCCAGTTGGCTCGAAAGGAATGCTTCCTGTTGTTAAGCGAGCCATGGACCAGGGTATAGTTGTTGTAAATATTGATAATCGCTTTGATCAAGAAGTTTTGGAACAAATGGGCATGTCAGTACCATTTGTTGGTCCAGCCGATAGAGAAGGAGCTAAACTTGTAGGTCTTGAGGTAGCAAAATATTTAGAGGTAGGTGATGAGGTTGCTATTATCGGAGGTTTACCTGGAGCTTACAACGCTCAACAACGCCAATTAGGCTTTGAAGATGCGATGTCAGAATCGGATCTTAATATTATTAGCATACAATCTGCTGACTGGGAATCTGCTAAAGCTGCTACTGTTGCAGCAGCAATCTTATCAGAGAAACCAAACTTAAAAGCTTTACTCTGCTCCAATGACAGTATGGCACTTGGAGCTGTAGCAGCCGTTCGCCAGGCTGGACGAACAGGTGATGTACTAGTTGTTGGTTTTGATAACTTATCTGCCGCTAATGATTTAGTTCAATCCGGCGAGCTTTTAGCAACTATAGATCAACATGGTGATGAATTAGCAGTATATGGTATTGAATATGCGCTACAAATTTTACAAAGTGGAGTGATTCCAGAAAGCATTATCACGCCGGTAGATTTAATTGTTGCCAAGTAAGTCTGGTGTTATTACGGGTCAAAAAACTTAATAAGTCCTTTGCGGTTCCTGTTCTAAAAAAACTTAATTTTGAACTTAGAGAAGGTGAAGTTCATGCTCTATTAGGAAGCAACGGAGCAGGCAAGAGCACTCTTTGTAATATAATAAGTGGAATTCATACTGCGGACAGCGGTGATTTTGAATTCTCTGGTTCTAATTATACGCCTAGTTCATTACAAACAGCTGAATCAATGGGAATTTGCATGGTTATGCAGGAACTTAACCTCTTTCCTACACTCAGTGTTGCAGAAAATTTATTTTTTCGATCAATGTCAGATCGTTTTGGAATTGTAAAACATCAGGTCATCCAAAAGCGTGCAAAAAAAGCTTTGGAGACTGTTGGACTAGATTATATTGATCCTGCTCAACCCCTATCTCAACTTGGAGTGGGACAACAGCAGCTTATTGAAATAGCAAGTGTACTTCAAAGACACATTAAATTATTAATTTTAGATGAACCAACATCAGCTCTAACGGGACCACAGATCGACTTGTTATTTAAGCAAATATTACAATTTAAAAAACAAGGGATAGGTGTTATATACATAACTCATCGCATGGATGAAATTAGCCGCATAGCTGACAGAGTCTCCATTCTTAGAGATGGCGAATTAGTAGCTACTAAAGCAACCACTGATATAAGTACTGATCATATGTTGCAACTCATGGCTGGAGAAGAACAAACTACTACTGATGAAAAATCGTCGATTACAAAATCATTTGCTCAAAAAAATAAAACTTTACTCAAAGTAGAAAATCTGACGAGACGCACAAAAAACCAGTCGGGTGGCGATAGTGGTTTTGAAAAAGTTAATTTTCATTTACATGCAGGTGAAGTTCTTGGTATTGGTGGGTTAATTGGTTCAGGAAGAACAGAATTGTTAAGAACAATTTTTGGAGCTGATCAAGCTCATTCTGGCTGCATAAGGCTTGCAGCAGACAAATTTAAAATGAAACGAACAATGAGATCGCCAACTGAAGCTATATCTCGCGGAATTGGTATGTTAGTTGAAGATCGCAAGTCTCAAGGATTGTTACTAAGTCATTCCGTAAGTAAAAATATTTCATTTGCCAAACTCGATAATCTTACAAATAGATTTGGCTTAGTAGATAATGATACTGAAAATGAACTTGCTAATTCGATGAAAGAGAAACTAAATATTCAGTACAATTCATCAAATCAACCAATTTCATTTCTAAGTGGTGGCAATCAACAAAAAGCATTATTAGCCCGCTGGTTAGCTATAAAATTTTCTATTTTGCTACTTGATGAGCCAAGTAGAGGTGTAGACGCGCGAGCAAAAAGTCAAATCCAATCATTAATAAGAGAACTTGCTGCACAAGGAAAAGCATTAATAGTTGTATCTAGTGAAACTCAGGAATTGTTAAAAGTGTCAGATCGTATTGCAGTAATGTCCAATGGACGTTTAGCTGGAATATTTAATGCTAATGATCTTACTGAAGAAAAATTACTTGAAGCAAGTTTTTCCTTTTATTCGTCAGAAGAAAATCGAATGGAATCAATTCAATGAATAAACTTAAATCAAAAACTCGCATACAATTACCTTGGAATTCTCTTGGTCTGGTAGCCGTTTTAATTGTACTTATTTTGTTTTTTGGATTTATGAGTGATTATTTTTTTTCAGCAGTTACATTTCGTACACTTGCAAATCAAATACCAGCTTTAACAGTAATTGCAGTAGGCATGACGTTTGTCTTATTGATTGCAGGCATTGATCTATCTGTCGGTTCAGTTATGGCTCTTTGCGCAGCAGTTATGGGCGTTCTTATTGTAGATCAACAGACATCGATATTTTTAGCTCTTATGAGTGCTTTGTTGGTAGGCCTGATTTGTGGAACTATTAATGGATTTATAAGTGCTAAATGGGGAATTCCCTCATTCGTAGTTACTCTTGGTATGCTAGAAATTGCAAGGGGCGGAGCATATTTAGCAACTAATTCAGAGACTAAATATCTTGGTGAATCAGTGGGTTTTATAGGCTCACCTATCCCTGGATTTGGCATTTCCTTTGCTTTAGTAGCCGCTATTTTTGTGGTTATTTTAGCCCAATGGATTCTTAGTAAAACACTTTTTGGTCGTTATATGATAGCGATTGGAACCAATGAAGAGGCTGTAAGGTTATCGGGTGTAAATCCTTTATTCTGGAAAGTGCTTGTTTTTGCTCTCGCCGGATTATTGGCTGGCCTAGGAGGGATATTTCAACTAGGTTACTTGCAATCTGCGGATCCAAATGCAGGCATCGGTCTTGAGCTTGCTGCAATTGCTGCAGTCGTAATTGGTGGTACTAGTCTATCAGGAGGACGTGGCTCAGTGGTTAATTCTTTTCTCGGAGTGTTAATTATTGCTGTAATGCAAGCTGGGTTAGCTCAACTAGGGGTTTCGGAGCCATCAAAACGTATTATTACTGGTATGGTTATAATAGTCGCAGTACTCTTTGATCAGTTTAGAGAACCGCTAGGACGCCTTTTTCAAAGAAAACGGGCCTAGTTATTTAGACCCGTAATTTTCAATATTTGGTGCCGGCACCATGAATCGAACACGGGACCTACTGATTACAAATCAGTTGCTCTACCAACTGAGCTACGCCGGCTTTAA
>MDTC01033652.1_pt1 | contig 10475 bp, 11 predicted proteins | sample 811181 | NCBI WGS metagenome assembly MDTC01 (sample SAMN05326644, study PRJNA326480) | marine metagenome | isolation source: seawater | place: Pacific Ocean: North | collected 2011
AGGTTCGTTTCTATTTACGCCTAATCTTCTAAAATCCTCAACTATTTTTTCAACATTTTTTATATGCTTATCAACTTCCATAGCTCTATAAATCAGTTTTTCTAAAATAATTTTACTGTGATTAAAATAATTATCAATTTCTTTTCCATAATTTTCCTCAATATTTTGGTCTACCAAACAAACACATCTTCCGAATGATTTATAATTATCCCTTAAGAGAGGATTATTAATATTTAATGTATTTTCTTCTACCTTAATTGATGTAAAAGTACTTAAGTTCATAGTTGCTTCTATCTGTTGAAAATCATTGGAACTTACGACGTGACCACTTGAATTTCTATAACTAGAGGTTGGATATAAAGCTAGGGGATTTTTTTTCTCATAATCTATAGTAAGTTGCTTATAAAATAAATATTTTGAACTGGTTAACAAATTTGAAATTAATTTAGATTTTCCAAATTTTGTATTACTAATTTTCGAGGATAAAAATTTTAATTGTTTCGATAAATGCTCGTTAAAAGGTAAAACAAGATAAGAAAGTTCTAGTATGAACTTTTCAGTAGATAAGTTTAAAGAAGTTTTTAGCACTCTTAAATGTGGTAATGACGAAATTGCATCTAATTTTAAGAATTCATTTGATATTTTGGAGTCATAGGGATCTATCTCTGTTAAATTTATTAATAAATTTTCAAATTGGCTGTTATTAACAAAATATTCTATTAATTTTTTATCAACCAAAAGATCTTTGTTATTTAAAGTAAAATTCTTAGAAAAATTATTAATAATTTTAGAAATCATAACCCTAAGTAAAAATATTTTTGCTCATAGTCAAACCGCACTGTGTCTCATAGTGTATTTTTACTATCAAATTTTTAAGTTGTCTTCTAGTTTGACCACTGGTCTCTATAAATTAATTAACGTTGATTTCTAATATTAATTGAATAGCTAAAATAAAAACTTTTGATTTACAATGTTTTGGGGCTACCTGGGACTATCTGATGCTCTAATCTTACTTTATCACTAAAGATTTAAGTTCTTTTGTCTACCAGTCACCACCTGCGCACATAAATTTTGTAATATGTATATGACATTTATATTATTATTAAAATCTTATAAAGTATACTAATCAAATGGAAAAAATCTTGATATATAATTCTGGAGGTGGATTGGGTGACTCAATTCAGTTATTTCCGTTAATTTTAAGTCTAAAAAGCCATTTTAAAAAATCAAAATTTTATTATTTGGGAGCTCATACAAATCACTTTAATGAAAAATTAAAAGAGTATAATTTTAAGTTTGATACCTTAGATTTAGGATTAAAATATTTTGGTTTTAGATGGTGGCATTTATTTTTTTCTCATCATAGAGCAACAAACAAAGCTGGCGGAAAGTTTGATTTAATAATTGATTTACAATCAAAATTTAGAAATTCTTTAGTTCTTAAAAGAATTCCACATAAATTATTCTATTCAAGAACTTTAAATGGTTTGTTCTCAACAAAAAAAATTAAATCAAATTCTACTAACCATTTAGAAAATTTAAGCCTATTTTTCGAAGAAGATGTTGTTGAACGAGAATTCAAGGTAAGTAAATTACCTAAAAATATCTTATCCGAAGCAAAAAGATTGCTTCCTAATTCAAATTACGTTGGTTTTTCTGTTACTCAAGGGAATAAATATAGAAAAAAAAGTTGGTCAATATATAAATTTACTTCTCTGGCGAATAAAATTACTTCAAAAAATAAGATACCAGTTTTTTTTATTGAAAAAGAAAAAATTGACTTAATTGAAAAAATAAAGAGTCAAGTTCCTGCTGCGATGTTTCCAGAATTAAATTCAAAACTAGCATGTCCAGCTTTAGTAACTGCCTTATCTTCTAGACTTGACATTGCTGTTACAATTGATAATGGAATTATGCATATGATGGCTTTATCAAATATACCAATGATAGTTTTATTTGGTCCAACAAATTCAAAAAAGTTTGCGCCAAAAAATAAATTTACTAAGATATTAGATAGTAAAAAAATTCACAAAACAAAAGATATTAATTCTATAGGTGTTGATGAGGTCTTAAGTTTAATTTAAATTTTGAGTATCTTTATCTTTTTTAACTTAATTTCTTTAATAAGATTTTTATTTACAGCTAATAACTTTTTTTTCGAGGTTGATCTTGTAACTACTGAGACTCCTATTTTTCCAAGTCTAAAAAAAGGATAGCTACCGATATCTACATTTTTTTTATATTTTTTCTGAATTAATCCCAATTGTTTAGAAATATTGCTTTCAACTGTAAAAAGATTAATAGTTTTGCTGTAAGTTTTAGAGCCTTTTACTAAATACTTTTTACAATTTTCTATCATTGAAATTAAAATTGAAGGAACTCCGGGTAAAGAAAAAACGTTTTTAGTAATAAAACCCGGAGCAGCGCTGGCTGGATTATAAATTAACTTTGCTGTTACTGGCATCTTTGACATTTTTTTTCTTCCATCATTAAATTTTTCTTTTCCATAATAATTTTGTAATATTTCATAAGCTTCTTTATGATACCCATATCTTATTTTAAAAGCTTTAGAAATTGATTTTGCTGTAATGTCATCGTGTGTAGGCCCAATCCCTCCTGTAGTAAAAACATAATTAAACCTCTTCGATAATGTTCTAATATGCTCAACTATATCTTTTTCAACGTCAGGTATTATTCTAACCTCTGACACTGAAATTCCACAATTTAAATTCAACCAATTGGATATAAATGAAATATTTTTATCTTGAGTTCTTCCTGATAATATTTCATTTCCAATAATTAAAATTGCAGCATTTACTTTTTTCTTTTTTTTCTTCATAGGTTAAGATTATATATGAACTTCAAAAAAACATTAATAACAGGGGAATTCATAAAAAGATACAAGCGATTTTTAGTAGACGTAAAAATTGGTAAAAATATAGTAACAGCTCACTGTCCAAATACAGGTTCTATGATGGGGCTATTAAAAAAAGGTAATCGTGTTTGGTTAAGTAGAGCCAATGATCCTAAAAGAAAACTCAAATATACGCTACAAATAATTGAAGATAATAAATCAAAAGTTGGCATAAATACACATTTTACAAATGAGATTGTGGATGATGCTTTAAATAACTTACTAATCAAAAATTTTAAAAGTTTAAATTTAATTCGGAGAGAAGTAAAATTCGGAAAAAATACTAGATTCGATTTTTTAATTGAAAGTAAAAATAAAAAAACCTTTATTGAAGTTAAAAATGTTACACTTTCAAGAAGGAAGGGTGTGGCAGAATTTCCTGACGCAATAACTGCTAGAGGCTTAAAACACATTAAGGAATTACTTAAAGCGAGTGAAAAAGGTTATGAAGTTTATCTTCTTTTTGTAGTACAACGAGATGACTGCAATAAATTCGAATTAGCTGAAGATATAGATCCTGAATATTGTGAATTATTAATAAAAGCTGTTAAAAAAAAACTAAATATACTTTGCTATGATTGTAAATTTTCATCAAAAGGAATAAAAATAAATCGAAGAATACATTTCTTAATTTAATGAGTGAAAATTATAAAGAAGCCTTTGAGAAAACAAGAATAGCTGGAATTATTGCTGCGGGTGCTTTAGACGCAGTTTCACAAATTATTAAACCTGGTCTTAAAACAGAAATTATCGATAAATTGTGTTATGAATATCTTAAGGACCACGGAGCTTTTTCTGCACCTCTGTTTTACAGAGGTTTTCCTAAATCATGTTGTACATCCGTAAATCATGTTGTTTGTCATGGTATTCCCTCTGATAAAATTTTAAAAGAAGGAGATATTGTAAATGTAGACGTTACTGCTTTAAAGGATGGCTGGCATGGTGATACTAGTAGAACTTTTGAAATAGGAAAAGTTTCTATTAAAGCAAAAAAACTTGTTCAAACTACTTATAAGGCTATGATGAAAGCGATTTCAATCTTAAGAGAAGACGTCCATTTGGGCGATATTGGTTTTACAATACAAAAATATGTAGAGGCTGAAGGTTTTTCAGTCGTAAAAGATTTTTGCGGGCATGGGATAGGTCAATCTTTTCATAAAGAACCTAGCGTTTTGCATTATGGTGAAAAAGGAACTGGCGAAAAAATTAAAGCTGGTATGATTTTTACAATTGAGCCTATGATTAATCTAGGTAAATATGAAACTAAAACTTTAAATGATGGTTGGACAGCTGTAACTAAAGATAAATCTTTATCTGCACAATTTGAACATACTGTAGGTATAACAAAAGATGGGTATGAAATTTTTACTTTATCAAAAAATAAATGATTGAAAGATATACCAGAAAAGAAATTAAAGAAATTTGGGAAGATAAAAATAAATATTCCATTTGGTTGGATATTGAATTAGCTGCAGCAGAGGCCATGGAAAAACTAAAAATTATCCCGAATGGGGTGGTCAAGAAGGTAAAAAAAAGGGCAAGGATAAACGTAAAGAGAATTTTAGAAATTGAGGAAAAAGTAAAACATGATGTCATAGCATTTCTTACGTCGATAACAGAAAAAGCTGGTAACGAAGCAAGATATTTACATAAAGGTATGACATCTTCTGACGTTTTAGATACTTGTTTTAATCTTCAACTAAAACAATCTGGAGAAATTTTATTAAAAGATATTGAAAAGTTACTAGTTTCGATTAAGCGACAAGCAATAAAACATAAGTATACTTTATGTATTGGAAGAAGTCATGGAATACATGCAGAACCAATTACATTTGGTTTGAAATTATTAACATTTTACCAAGAATTTTTGAGAAATAAAAACAGACTAAAAAATTCAATTAAAGAAATTTCAACATGTGCAATTTCAGGTGCAGTTGGTACCTTTGCAAATGTTGATCCAAAAGTGGAGTCTTATGTTGCAAAAAAACTGAAACTTAACATAGAACCAATTTCAACACAGATCATACCAAGAGATAGACATGCTCAATTTTTTTCTACTCTTGGAATCATTGCAAGCTCAATAGAGAGATTTGCAATAGAAATACGTCACCTGCAAAGAACAGAGGTTTTGGAAGTTGAAGAATTTTTTGGAAAAAAACAAAAAGGTTCATCAGCAATGCCACATAAAAAAAATCCTATTTTAAGTGAAAATTTAACTGGTTTAGCAAGATTAATTAGAGCTGGTGTTATACCGGCTTTAGAAAATGTAGCTTTATGGCACGAAAGAGACATTTCACACTCTGCTGTTGAAAGAAATATTGGACCGGACACAACAATTGCTTTGGACTTTGCATTAACAAGATTAAATAATTTGATAAATAATCTTAATATTTATCCAAAAAAAATGCGAAAAAATTTAGATATTACTAATGGTATATATTTTTCTCAAAGAGTTTTATTAGAATTAACAAATGTAGGATTTACAAGAGAAGAAGCTTACAAAATTGTTCAAAAAAACGCTCTCAAATCATGGAAGGATAACTCTTCATTTCTAAATATTATTATTAAAGATAAAAAGATAATTAACAAAATATCTGTTAATAAACTTAAAAAGTTATTTAATTTTAGTTACCATACCAAAAAAATTAATATAATTTTTAACAGAAGCCTAAAAAAAAAGTAATCTTATGAATAAAGGTAGTAAAATTTACGAGGGAAAAGCAAAAATTATTTATGAGACTAAAGATAAAAATTTAGTTATTCAACATTTTAAAGATGATGCAACTGCTTTTAACAATTTAAAAAAAGCGAAGGTGGAAGGTAAAGGAGTTTTGAATAATAGAATTTCAGAATATATTCTTACAAATCTATCACAATGTGGAGTTAAAACTCACTTGATAAAAAGACTTAACATGCGGGAACAATTAATTAGAAAAGCTGAAATATTCCCAATCGAATTTATAGTAAGAAATATAGCTACTGGATCTTTAACAAAGAGATTGGGAATTCCAGAGGGTACGTGCCTAGAAAAACCACTATTAGAATATTGTTATAAAAAAGACGAATTAAATGACCCTTTAATTTCTAAAGAACATATTTTTTCTTTTGGTTGGGCAACAGAGGATGAAATAAAAAGTATAGATAATATGACATTGAGAATAAACGACCTTTTGACTGGATTGTTTAGAGCCATTGGTATTAAGCTAGTTGATTTTAAAGTAGAGTATGGAAAAGCTTGGAATAAAGAAACAGAGAATAAAGAAATAGTTTTAGTAGATGAAATAAGTCCTGATACGTGTAGATTGTGGGATGCAAAAACTGAAAAAAAATTAGATAAAGATAGATTTAGAAAAGATTTAGGTAACATAATACAAGCCTACCAAGAAGTTGCTAGAAGATTAGGAATTATGCCTGAAGAAACAAATATTAGTGAAGTCAATTTTGGTAAAACCATTCCAATAAAATTCAAAAAAAAATAAATTGAAATTTTCAGTTACAGTAACACTTAAAAAAGATGTTTTAGATCCACAGGGAAAAGTGGTTCAGAATACACTGTCAAATCTAGGAATAAATACTTTAAAAAGCATAAGGCAAGGAAAATTTTTTGAAATCGAAATTCAAGAAAGCGACTCAAATAAAGCTGAAGAAAAAGTTCGGGAAATGTGTAAGAAACTTTTAGTAAATCTAATTATAGAAGACTATAAAATACATAAACTTTAATGAGATCAGCTGTCATTGTTTTTCCAGGATCTAATTGTGATAGAGATATAGCGTCAGCATTAGAAAAAATGCAATTCAAAAATAAAATGATTTGGCATAAAGAAACTTCATTACCAAAATCAGATTTAATTGTAATCCCAGGGGGTTTTTCTTATGGTGATTACCTTCGTTCAGGTGCTGTTGCAGGTAAATCACTCATTATTGATGAGGTTATAAAAGCCTCAAAATCTGGTTGTTTAATTTTAGGAATTTGTAATGGTTTTCAGATATTAACTGAGACTGGTTTGCTTAAAGGCACGCTTTTAAGAAATAAAAATCTAAAATTTATTAACAAAGATGTCTGTATAAAAGTAATCAATAACCAAACAAAATTTACTTGTAAGTATAAATACAATCAGGTTTTAAATATTAATATTGCTCATAATGAGGGTAATTATTTTACTAATAAAGATCATTTAAAAAAACTTAAAGAGGAAAATTTAATTGCATTTAAATATTGTGATGCAGATGGGCAAATAAGTGAAAATTCGAATCCTAATGGTGCCATGGAAAATATTGCAGGAATTTTTAATAATAAAAGAAATATTTTAGGTATGATGCCACATCCTGAAAGAATGATAGACAGAATTATATCTAACACAGATGGGATTGGCTTATTCTCTAGTATATTGAATTCGTAATGGAAATAACAAAAGAAACCATAGAGAAACACGGTCTTACTTTAGATGAATATAAAAATATTCAAAATTTATTAAAGAGGGCACCGAATTTACTTGAACTAGGTATTTTTTCAGCAATGTGGAACGAGCATTGCTCGTACAAATCATCTAGACTGCATTTGAAAAAATTACCCACTTTAGGAAAACAAGTAATTCAAGGTCCTGGCGAAAATGCAGGAATAATAGATATTGGAGATGAAGACGCGATAGTGTTTAAAATTGAAAGCCACAATCATCCCTCTTATTTAGAACCTTATCAGGGAGCAGCAACTGGTGTGGGGGGGATTTTAAGAGACGTTTTTACAATGGGAGCTAGACCAATTGCACTATTAAATTCTATTCACTTTGGTTCAACTTCACATCCAAAAACTAAAAGATTATTAAACGGTGTAGTGTCTGGTATCGGTGGTTATGGTAACTGCATTGGTGTTCCAACTGTAGCAGGAGAAACAAAGTTTCACGAAACGTATAATGAAAATATTTTAGTAAATGCTATGGCAGTTGGCCATGTAAAAAAAAATAAAATTTTCTATTCAAAGGCTAAAGGTTTAAACAAATCTGTAGTGTACGTTGGTTCAAAAACCGGACGTGATGGTATTCATGGTGCTTCAATGGCTTCTGCTGAATTTAATGAAAAAGCTGAAGAAAAAAAACCCACAGTTCAAGTTGGTGATCCATTTACTGAAAAATTACTTTTGGAAGCTTGTTTAGAACTTATGAAAGATGACTCGATTATATCGATTCAAGATATGGGAGCTGCAGGATTAACATCCTCTAGTGTTGAAATGGCTTCAAAAGGATCGTTAGGGATAGAATTAGATTTAGATAAAGTTCCTTGCAGAGAGGAAAATATGACACCATATGAAATGATGCTATCTGAAAGCCAGGAAAGAATGCTAATCATTTTAGAAGATGGTAAAGAGAAGTATGCAAAAAAAATTTTTGAAAAATGGGATTTGGATTTTGTTGTTATCGGCAAGACAACTAATAGTAAAAATTTAACTTTAAAATTTAACAAAAAAGTTGAAGGAGAAATACCAATTGATGCCCTGGCTTCAAAAGCTCCAATATATAATAGAAAGTGGATTAGAAAAAAATTATCAAATAAAAGAATAAAAATAAAAGAGCTTAAAAAAATAAAAATTGAGGATGCTTTTATCAAATTGATATCTTCACCGAACTTTTCAAATAAAAATTGGATTACTAATCAATATGATCAGATGGTAATGTGTGATACTGTTCAAAAAAGTGGTTCCGATGCCGCCATAATAAGAGTCCATAATAACAACGAAAAAGGCATTGCAGTATCAGTTGATTCTTCAGCAAACTATTCTAAATCTCATCCATTAACTGGTGGTAAACAAATTGTTTGTGAAAATTGGAGAAACTTAATATCTGTAGGAGCAAGACCACTTGCAATCACGAATTGTTTAAATTTTGGAAATCCTGAAAATAATGAGGTAATGGGTGAATTTGTTGAGAGTTTGGAGGGAATCAAAGAAGCCTGCGAATTTTTAAGCTTTCCTGTCGTGTCAGGAAATGTTTCTTTTTATAATGGAACTAATAAAAAAAATATTTTTCCAACTCCAGTGATTGGTGGTGTAGGTTTAATTAATAAATTATCAAATTCTTTGAATCATAGTTTAAAAAATGAAAATAGTATAATTCTATTAATAGGTAAAACTTTTGGACACTTGGGACAAAGTTGTTTTCTTAAAGAAAATTATTCAATATTTGATGGAGATCCTCCAGAAGTTAACCTTATGAATGAAAAAAATAATGGAGAAATAATATTAAAACTGATTAATAAAAATTTAGTTTTATCTGCGCATGATATTTCTAGTGGAGGTTTAATAATTGCTTTAAGTGAGATGGTAAATAGTTCAAAACTAGGAATTAAAATTGAAAGAACAAACAAATTATCAAATATAATTGAATATTTTTTTGGCGAAGATCAAGGCAGGTATATAGTAGAAATTGATCCTAATAATTTAAATAAAGTTATAAAATTACTTAAAAATAACAATATATATTATGAAAATATTGGCTTCACGCAAAAAAAATATTTTGAAATAGAAAATCAAATAAAGATTGACATAAATGACCTATATAAAATAAACAATCAATGGTATAATAACTATTAATGCCATTACCAGTTGATGAAATTAAAAAATTGATTAAAAAGTCGATCCCTGATGCAGTTATAGAAATTAAGGATCTTATGGGAGATAATAATCATTATTCTGCTAAAATTAAATCTAAGTTATTTAATAACCTTAATAAAATAGAGCAACATAAGTTGGTTTATAAATCTCTTGAAGGAAAAATGGGAAATGAGTTACATGCTTTATCATTAACTACTGAAGGTAAATAATGGAAATAGATGAAAAAATAAAAAGTTTGATTAATGAAAATAATGTTTGTTTATTTATGAAAGGAACTCCTGAATCTCCACAATGTGGATTTTCAATGGCAGTTTCAAATGTATTGAAACATCTTAATGTAAAATTTAAAGGGATAAATGTATTAGAAGATGAAAAATTAAGACAAGGTATAAAAAAGTTTAGTGATTGGCCAACTATACCTCAGCTCTATATTAAAGGGGAATTCATCGGAGGGTGCGATATTGTAAAAGAAATGTTTGAGAAGGGTGAACTCAAAGAAATTCTTGCAAAAAAAAATATTCCTTAAAAAATCATCTTGAATAATATTCAATTACCAAATTCGGTTCCATTACAACGGGATAAGGTACTTCAGAAAACTTAGGCTTTCTAACAAGCTTAGCTGTTTTGTTTTTGTTATCAAGCTGTATATATTCAGGAACATCTCTCTCTTTATTTTGTAACGATCCATCGATTATTGTTAAGTTTTTTGATTTTTCCCTTATTTCTATAAGATCAGTGTCTTTAACTGAGTAACTTGAAATATTAACTCTTTTTTTATTAACTTTTATATGTCCATGGTTAATCATCTGTCTTGCAGAAAAAACTGTTGGAGCAAATTTTGCTCTGTATATAACTGTATCAAGTCTACTTTCTAATAATGCTATTAAATTTTCAGTAGTATCTCCTTTTTTTGATAAAGCTTTTCTATAAATGTTTCGAAATTGTCTCTCATTAATA
>MDTC01176526.1_pt1 | contig 10475 bp, 12 predicted proteins | sample 811181 | NCBI WGS metagenome assembly MDTC01 (sample SAMN05326644, study PRJNA326480) | marine metagenome | isolation source: seawater | place: Pacific Ocean: North | collected 2011
AATGTAACTCCACTAGTTCCTAAAGGAGAAAAAAAGGGGAATGAAACCTATATAAGCTCTCTTTCTCCAAGGGAGATAGTTTCAGAGTTAGATAGATTTGTTATTGGACAAAATAAAGCAAAAAGGGCTGTGGCTATTGCTTTAAGAAATAGATGGAGAAGACAAGCTTTGTCGGACGAGATGAAAGATGAAGTTCTTCCAAAGAATATTTTAATGATAGGGCCGACAGGAGTAGGAAAAACAGAAATCTCAAGAAGACTATCTAGATTAGCTGAAGCGCCCTTTATAAAAGTTGAAGCCACAAGATTTACTGAAGTTGGATATGTAGGAAGAGATGTTGAACAAATAGTTAGAGACTTAATTGAGATAGCTATAGCTATGGAGAGAGAGAAAAAAAGGAAAGAAGTTAAGGCTAAAGCGGAGCTTAAAGCAGAAGATAAAGTTTTAGACGCACTAGTAGGTAATAAAGCAAGCGTAGCTACTAAAGAAAGTTTCAGAAAAAGACTCAGAAATGGAGATCTTGATGATAATGAAATAGAAATTGAGGTACAAGATAAAGCTTCTGGCCTACAAAGTTTTGAGATACCTGGAATGCCAGGTGGTAACGTCGGCATGGTAAACCTTGGAGATATACTTGGAAAATCAATGGGAAATAAAAAAGGAAAAAAGAAAAAAATGACCGTGAAAGAGTCTCACGACATTTTAATTGCTCAAGAGTCTGACAAGATGATTGAGGAAGATAAGATAATTGAAGAAGCAAAAAAAACAACTGAAGAAAACGGAATTGTATTTTTGGATGAGATAGATAAAGTTTCTGCTAGAAGTGATAGGGTAGGTGGAGATGTTTCTAGAGAAGGAGTTCAAAGAGATCTGTTGCCACTTATTGAGGGAACTACTGTTAGCACTAAACATGGTCCAATTAAAACCGATCATATACTTTTTATAGCGTCAGGAGCTTTTCAGTTAGCAAAACCCTCAGATTTATTACCAGAATTACAAGGAAGACTTCCAATAAGAGTTGAGTTAAATGCATTAAACGAAGAAGACTTTAAAAGAATATTAAAAGAACCTGATAATAGTTTAATTAAGCAATACAAAGAACTGCTAAAAACAGAAAATGTAAACTTGGTTTTTACAGATGATGGGATTGACATGCTGGCAAAAATCTCTGCTGAGGTAAACTCCTCTGTTGAAAACATTGGAGCGAGAAGACTTCATACTATAATTGAAAAAGTGCTTGATGACATAAGCTTTAACGCTACCGATAAAGCTGGAGAAACAATCACTATAGATAAAGGATATGTTAATAATAATTTAGGAAATCTTGTTAAGGATACTGACTTGTCAAAATTTATATTATAATCTTTTAAGTTTAATTATAATTGCGCCTTCACCACCTTCATTTTTACCAGCTTCAGATATTGAGCTTACATAACAAGATATATCTAAGTCAGAATTAATAAAGTCTGGTACAGAATATTTAAGTTTGCTTAGGTCTTTAGAAACGTAAATATCTTTATTAGTTTTAGAATGAATTCCCTTACCTGTAATTAATAAAATTTCTTTATAGTCTTCTTTAACAGAATATAAAATTAATTCTTTGACCTTATCATTAGCTTCATTTAAAGAGAAACCGTGTAAATCAAATTTTAATCTTTGGTTGCTAGGAGCATGTGTTTTTAAAGCACTGTCTTTGTCGGTTATATCTTTTAAATCTTTTATATAATTTTGCCAGGTTTTTGTATCTTCTTGGGAAATATGTTTTTTCTTACTCACTTACCAACTATTTCACTCAAATACCAGTTAGGACCCTTTTTAATTATGTTCTTCGAGAACTTCCAGTAATCAGTAACCTGCTTTATTTTATCTGGATTTCCTTCAATAATTTTTCCGTCTTTGTCTTTCTTAACTGAAATTACCTCTGATACAAATTTTACAGACGCAAAAAGTTCATTTTTAATTTTTGTATAATTTTCAACTTTTGATTCTTTTATACCGATGAAAGTAAACTCAGATTTTATATTTTGTTTATTTCTTTCGTTTATAGCCTGTTCAAAGTTACTAGACATGTCTGTGGTGAGTAAGCTTCTTAGTTTATTTATATCGCCCGAGGCAAAGGAAGTCAGGATAGTTTCATATGCAATTTCTGCTCCTTTTAAAAATTCTTTTCTATCATTACCCTCTAATTTTTCATGATTTTGTTTGAAGTCTTTTGTTTCACTTTTTGGAACACTAAATTTTTTCTCTGCGAAATTAGGATAAATCTTAGGTTCATGACCTGTCTTTCTTCCAAGAATACTTCTCAACCTCAAGATAATGAAGCCAGCTATCATCCCTAATAGAATTATATCAATATATCCAAAATTGTTACTCATAATTTGATAAATATACATTAATAATATAATTTTGTATCAGACAAATGAACTCATTTTTTATAGCAATTATTGGGGTGCCAGCCATTGAAATATTTCTTATGATTAAGATTGGTGGTAAAATAGGAGCTTTAGCAACTATATCTTTAATCTTCTTTACAGCGGTAATTGGTGTCTATTTTGCAAAACTTGAAGGGATAAAAACTATTAAATCAGGTGTTTTAAACTTTTATCAAAATAAAATGCCAATTTATGAGATAATTTCTGGTGCATCAATTGCGTTAGCTGCTTTGCTACTTATAATTCCTGGATTTCTTACAGATTTTTTAGGTTTTTTAATCCTTATTCCTCTAACTAGAAAATTTTTAATTAAATCATTTATAAAAATAAATAAACAAGAATATAAAAAGAATAAAGAAATCCTAGATGGGGAAATCATAGAGGAAAAGAACAAAAAAGATGAATTATAAAATAATTGGAAAGTATATTAAAGATTTAAACTTTAAAATTCCTAACCCCAAAGCTTTTTCTTTATTATCTAAAAATATTTCAAATTATAAAATAAATATAGATATAAAAAGTAACCAATTAAAAGAAAAAATGATTGAGGTGGAAATGTCTTTGCACCTTACTCCAGCTAAAAATGATTTTGAAAAAATAAATACCAAGATTCTTTATTCTACGATTATTGAACTTTCAGATCTTATATCTGACAAAAAAGAAATCGAAAAAATAATATTAATTGAAGTTCCTTTAAGAATCTATCCCGAATTAAGAGAAATATTTATTTTTATATTCGAAAAATCAGGTTTTAAAGAAATCAAAATTAATGATAAAGTTGACTTTGAAAAGTTATACCAATTAAGAAAAATTCAGTAGTAATTTTTTTTTAATTCAGATTTTAGGAATTTTTTATGATTTTCAATGTCTATTTCAGAAATCTTTAATATTTTTTTACTATATATTTTTTTATCGTTTAAAGATTTTAATTTGTTTTCACCAGAAGGCGCTAAAGTCAATTTTGGTTCTTTTACATCTAGTAAATTTATATAAACTTCCCTCAATAATTCACAATCAAGTAAAGCATTGTGTTTAACTCTTCTAGATAAATCAATATTAAATCTTTTGCACAAGCCATCTAAAGAGTTAGAAGAACCAGAAAATTTATTTCTAGCTACTTCGAGTGAGTCAACGACAAATTTTTTATTAATTGGATCTTTATTTATTTTTCCTAACTCCCCATTTAAAAATCCGAGATCAAAATTCGCGTTATGAATTATAATTTTTTTACCGCTTATAAAATCTAAAAATTCCTCTGCAATTTCCGCAAAGGTTTCTTTGGTGTTTAAAAGTTCGTTAGAAAAACCATGAATTTTAAAAGCTTCTTCAGGCACATCTCTTTTTGGATTGATTAATTTATGAAAAATTTTTTTCGTAGGAATTAAATCTCTTGTCTCGATACAAGCTATTTCTACAATTTTATGTCCCTCCCTAAAGGAAAGCCCTGTTGTCTCTGTGTCTAAAAAAATTTCATTCATACTTTTTAAGTATATTTAATAATTTTTTTTTTAATACAGATAAAGAACTGTTATTAACAATTATATAATCACAAAATTTTGCTTTTTTTTCATCCATTAACTGTTGACTATTTAAAAATGAAAACAATTTTATATTTCCGCCATTAAATTTATATCTTTTTAATCTGATGCTTTTTTTACATTTAATTAGAAATATCATATCAAAATAATTATACAGCTTACTCTCAACTAGTAATGGAATTTCGAAAAACAAAATTTTTGCTCTTTTATTTTTTTTTACAAAAGATTGCATCGCTTTTCTCACTTCAGGATGAATTATCTTTTCTAATTTTTTCAAATTTTTATCATTTAACAGCAATGTCTTTTTTAATTCTTTTTTAAAGTTTGACTTCAATTTAAACTTAAGTCTTTTAGCAACTAGCTTCTTAAATTTATCTTTTACATATAATTTTTTTACTATCTTATCTGCATTAAAAAGAGGACCATTTTTTTTGGAAAGAATTTTACTAGCAGTGGTTTTTCCTGAAGCTATAGATCCTGTAATACCAATTTTCATCATTGTAATTTTGAAATTAGTAAATTTATCAAATTATTATCTATTTCAGGATTTACTTTATGCCATAAATAAAATGATTTCTGACCTTGATAAATAAACATATCCAAACCATTAAAAGTTTTAATTTTATTTTCCTTCAGAAATTTTAAAGTTTTAGTTTCTAAAGGATTATAAATTGTATCAATATAAATTAAGCTTTCTTTTACATTGTCAAATTTGAAATCAAAATCTTCTCCGTTCTTTAATCCTAAACTTGTGGCATTAACTATTATATCAAATTCTTTTAATCTTTTTTTAAAAGAGCTCCATTCTAAAATTTTTAAAAAATTAAATTTTTTTTTCAAAAAAATAGATTTATCATGTGTTCTATTTACGATTGAAACATCATTAATCTTAGATTTTTGCAAAGAGTAAATTACTGAAGGTGATACACCGCCCGCTCCAATAACGAGGGCTTTTTTCTTTTCTACATTAGTAATTTCTTTAAGATAAGCTGCCTGTAAACCAAAAACATCTGTATTATCTCCTACAACGGTATCAGCACTATCTAAATATATTGTATTAACTGAGTTGGTCAACTGTGCATCATTAATTAGTTTGTCGACAAATTTAATTATTTTTTGTTTGAAAGGTAGAGTAACATTTATCCCGCTTAATTCTTTACTTCTTATCTTATCAATCACTTTTTTTAAATTTTCATCATCAACTTTATACAAAGAATAACTGGACTTGATATTATATTTTTTAAACCAGTAATTATGCAAAGTTGGGGACAGAGAATGATCAATTGGGTCACCAATTATTGCATATGATTTTATTTTCATTTTTTTTGTGACAGATTAATATAATCTATTATTTGTTTGATTGGCAGACCCATTATTGAGTCTTTATCACCACTAATATACTCAAAAAGATCTAGTCCATCTGCTTCTATTTGATATACACCATATGATAACAAAGTTTCAGTCTTTATCTTGTTTAAATATTTTTTTAATTCATCTTCACTAAGATTTTTCATCTTAAGTTTTGATTGATCTGAATGATGCCAAAGCATAGCTCCATTTTTTGAAATACAAACTGAACTAATTAAAAAGTGTTCTGAATTATTTAACTTTTTAAGAATTTCAAATGCTTCCTCTCTAGACTTTGGTTTATTGATAAGTTTGTTTTTAAGGGAAATTACACTATCTGCTCCTAAAACTAGCGTTTCTGGATTTTTGCTACTAACTCTAACAGATTTTAGCTCAGCTAAATTTTTGGATATTTCTAAAGGTGATGCTCCTTCGTTCAATAAAGAATTTTTAATTTCATCCTCATCTACATTAGAAACAATAACTTCTGAATTTATTTTGTGCTTATCTAAGATTTGCTTTCTCACACCACTAGCTGAGGCTAAAATTATCTTCATCTATTTTTTTTTATTTCAAAAATTTTAAGAATCGATGCAGCAGTTTCTTCTACTGATTTTCTTGTTACATCTATTGTTGGCCAATTGTATTTTTTAAATAGTTGCTTTGACTTACCAACTTCATCTTTTATAAAATTTAAATCAGTATACTGTCCGATACTTTTCTCTTTCATTATGGCTACTCTGTTTCTTCTAATGTCCGCTAATCTTTCTGGATCAGCTATTAGTCCGATAACACATGTTTTACCTTGGTTATCTTTTAAAAAGTCTGGGATTTTTTGGTCTAGAACAAGAGGAATATTCACAGTTTTATATCCTCTATTAGCTAAATAAATTGAGGTTGGCGTCTTACTAGTTCTGCTTACACCCAAAAGCACGATATCTGCGTTTGAAGCATCTTCCAGTTTTTTTCCATCATCATGGGACATTGTAAACTGAATAGCTTCAATTCTTTTATAATAATCGTCATCCAATACGTGTTGAGCGCTAGGCTTATGAATTGCTTTTTGATTTAAAAGTTTAGAAAAATTTAAGATTAAATTACCTAATATTCCAAAACACGGAACATTATTTTCTTCACTTATGTTAGAAATATATTTTGCTAATTTTGTTTCAACAATAGTATATAAAATAATAGAATTTTGTACTTGCTTACACTCTTTTATAATTTTGTTTATTTGTTGCTCTGTTCTTACAAATGCGTATTCTTTCTTCTCATATTCAAAATTCATAAATTGTGATTTTAAAGATAAAAAAATTCTATCAAGAGTTTCCCCAGTGGAATCAGACACAAGATATACATTGTATTTTTCGTTCATATTTCTGTTAATAATTTTCTAACAATTAATATTTTTACATTTTTTTTTTGTTTTTTGAAAATTAATCAACAACAATTAACATTATTTTAACATTTTATTAGTTGTTAATAATATAATTCATAGTTGTTTATATCTGCGTTAAAATAGTAAAAAAACAGTATAACACCAACTTTTTATTTAATTTACCTTGTATAAAAGATGTATAGATAATTATACTAGCAAATCACAGCGCCTACTAGTAAATCTAATCTTATATAAACATAATTATATATATGACGACTTTAAACGAGATATTGGTGAATAAAAAAAAATCTTGTAAATCAATTTGGTTTATGAGACAAGCAGGAAGGTACTTACCTGAATTTAGGGAAATAAGAAAAAAAAATCAAAATTTTATTGAACTATGTTTAAACTCAAGTTTGAGTTCTGAAATTACTTTGCAGCCAATCAAGAGATTTAACATAGATTCTGCTATAATTTTTTCTGATATTCTTCTGGTTCCTTATGCTTTAGGACAGAAAGTAGATTTTATCCAAAATCAAGGACCATTGTTAAGTAATTTTAACTCTAAATTTTTCTTTAGTATAAGCGAACAAGATTTCATAAGACAATTAAAACCAGTGTACAATTCAATTAGTATGACTAGAGAAAAATTACAAAAAGAAAAATCCTTAATTTCATTTGTAGGAGCTCCTTGGACATTATTGATTTACATGTTTAACTTAAAAACAAAAGAAGGAAAAATAAACTTTACTAAAATTAAAGAAAAGGAATCCCTGAGTAAAGAAATTCTAGATAAACTTATAAAATTTTTATGCATTCATATAGAGAAACAAATAGAAGCTGGTGCTGATACAGTTCAAATTTTTGATTCGTGGGCAGGTTTATTACCCGAGGAATACTTAAAAAGCTTTTGTTTCTCTCCTAACCTTAAAATCACTGAGTTCTGTAAGTCAAAAAAAATACCAGTTATTTGTTTTCCCAAAGGCATTAACAAAAATTATAAGAAATTCGCTGACTTTGTTAAACCTGATGGAATAAGCTTAGATTATGAGATAGATCCTATCTGGGCAAAACAAAATCTAACAAATGTTGTCTTGCAAGGCGGATTAAACCCAAAAATTTTGCTTGAGTCCGATGATATAATTTATGCAGAGGCAAAAAAGTACTTGGACATTTTTAAAGATGTTCCATATATTTTTAATTTAGGACATGGTTTAACTCCCGAGACGGATCCTGAAAAGTTAAGAAAATTAATCGAATTTGTAAGAGGTTATAAATGAAAGACACAGAACACCCACAAGTTAATTTTGGTAAGACGGGAATATTAATCATAAATTTAGGAACTCCAGATTCTACTAGTTGGTGGGACATTCGAAGATATTTAAAAGAGTTTTTGTCAGATAGACGAGTGATCGAGGTTAATCCAATTCTGTGGCAAATCATTTTAAATACATTTATTTTAACTTTTAGACCGGCAAAAACTGCCCATGCATATAAAAAAATCTGGTTTGAAAAAAATAATGAATCTCCTCTCTTATATTATACAAAATCACAGACAAATAGATTGAGAGAAAGAATACAAACAGACTCAATTATTGTTGACTTCGCTATGAGATATGGAAATCCCAGCATTAATAGTAAACTTAAATTAATGCAGAAAAATGGATGTGAAAAAATAGTTATATTACCGCTTTATCCACAGTATGCAGCTGCCACAACAGCTACAGTATGCGATGAAGTTTATAGAACTTTAATGAAAATGCGGTGGCAGCCTAGTTTACAGATTATTCCTCATTATGAAAGTGAACCGTCGTATATTAGTTCTTTAGTGAATAGTATAAAAAATAAATTAAATAAAATTGATTGGAAACCAGAATTAATAATCGCCTCTTATCACGGAATACCCAAAAGTTACTTTGATAAAGGTGATCCGTATCAGTGCTATTGTCAGAAAACCACAAGGTTAATTAAAGAACAATTCAAAGATGTTGAAATTAAAACTACATTCCAATCAAGATTTGGACCACAAGAATGGCTGAAGCCATATACAGATAAAACTTTCGAGTCCCTTCCCAAAGAAGGAATAAAAAATCTTTTAGTAATTTGCCCGGGCTTTGCTTCGGACTGCGTGGAAACCCTTGAAGAAATTAATATTCAAGGACGTGAAAGTTTTTTAAGAAGCGGCGGAAAGAATTTTGATTTAATACCTTGTTTAAACGATAATCCAGATCACATTCAACTATTTGAAAAATTAGTCAAACGCTATCTTATTTAAAATATGAATTTATATCTACTGTATAAATCTCTTCATCTTATTTCTGTTATATCGTGGATGGCTGGATTGTTATATTTGCCAAGAATTTTCGTATACCATTCTGAGTCAACACATTTTTCTCAAAGAGAAACTTTCAAAGTCATGGAAAGGAAACTTTATAATTTTATAATGATGCCAGCTATGATTTTATCATGGATATTTGGTGTTTTACTTATTCACTCTTTAGGTTTTTCAATTTTTTCTGAACTATGGATGCAAATTAAAGGAGTGGCAATTATAGTTTTAACCCACTATCATTTTTATCTAGGAAAACATTTAAGATTGTTTGCTTTAGAGACTAATGATAAACCGTCTAAATTTTTTAGAATTATTAATGAAATCCCAACAATTTTACTGATAGTTATAGTGTTTGTTGTTGTTTTTAAACCACTATAAACCACATTTTAAAGGGGTTGAATTATTATAAAAAAGACTTATATTAATACTACTTACCTTAAATCTAAATCCAATCACATGAACTTACAAGAACTCAAGATTAAAAACCCGGCGGAGCTTATCAATGAGGCTGAAAAATTAGGAATTGAAAATCCTAGTACTCTTAGAAAACAAGAAATCTTATTTGCAATACTGAAAAAACTAGCTGAAAAAAATGAGCAAATAACAGCAACTGGGGTTTTAGAAGTTCTGCAAGATGGATTTGGATTTTTAAGAGCAATCGAGTCTAACTATTTGCCTGGTCCTGACGATATATATGTAAGCCCAAGTCAAATAAGAAGATTTGGCTTAAGGACAGGCGATTCAGTTGAGGGTGAAATAAGAGGCCCTAAAGATGCAGAGAGGTATTTTGCTTTACTTAAAGTTAATAAAATCAATTTTGATAATCCTGAAAAAGGAAAAAATAAAATTGCATTTGACAATTTAACTCCTCTGTATCCAAATGAGAGAATTAAATTAGAGGTAGAAACAACAAAGGTTGAAAAAAAACCAGATAATACAGCAAGGTTAATAGATTTAGTAAGCCCCATAGGGAAAGGCCAAAGATCTTTAATAGTGTCTCCTCCAAGGGCGGGCAAAACAATTATCCTTCAAAATATAGCCCAATCGATAACAGCAAACCACCCAGAATGTTATTTAATGGTTTTACTAATTGATGAAAGGCCAGAAGAAGTAACAGATATGCAACGATCTGTTAAAGGAGAAGTAGTTGCTTCAACATTTGATGAACCTGCTTCCAGGCACGTTGCTGTAGCTGAAATGGTTATTGAAAAAGCAAAAAGACTTGTCGAACACAAAAAAGATGTAGTGATATTGTTAGATTCAATTACTAGATTAGGAAGAGCGTATAATGCGGTAATACCAAGTTCAGGTAAAGTTTTAACGGGAGGAGTAGATGCAAATGCACTTCAAAGACCAAAAAGATTCTTTGGTGCAGCAAGGAATGTGGAAGAGGGTGGATCTTTAACTATTATCTCTACAGCGTTAATAGACACAGGTAGTAGGATGGA
>MDTC01210367.1_pt1 | contig 10475 bp, 8 predicted proteins | sample 811181 | NCBI WGS metagenome assembly MDTC01 (sample SAMN05326644, study PRJNA326480) | marine metagenome | isolation source: seawater | place: Pacific Ocean: North | collected 2011
AGAAGAACCACAGTTAAGAGTACAATATTCAAAACCGGGTTATAACGCTCCTGTTGGCTTATGTCAGGTATTCTTATGCGGAGGATCATTCAGAATGTACTATGCTACAACAAATGGTAGTGATACGGGAATTGTGGAATTCCCCATAATCAATCAATCAATTCCAGGAGATGGAGGAGATGATGATGGCTCAGTATTACCTGGAGCTGTAGGTGATGCTCTGCCTGGATTTGGATTAATGGCTGGCATGGGCGCACTTGCAATGGCAGCAGTTGCTGGTTCAAGAATTAAGAAAGATGAATAGATGTGTAAGTCTTGTCAAGAACAAATGTAGTGTTGATTTTTCTTATAATCTCGTCCTCATTAAATTGTTATGTCCCTAGTGTTGAAGCACAATTGGCACCAGAAGTCATACTGACATGTGATCCATCGGCTACAATGGATGTTAGCTCTGGTACACAAAAGACAACGTATGTAGTATGTGATATAGAGAACCCTACTGCCCATACAATCACTGTTCAAGTAACTGTTGAAAGCGAACTGGCAGCGATTGGCCCATCACAAGAGATTACAATTAATAGATATACAAACTGGATGTTTTTGGTCACATACCATGGAGATATAGATACAATATCAGGCCCCTATGAATCGACAGTCAGAACTATAATCACTAAAGTAAATTCAGTTAACTATGACCCAGGAGGGACAGAAAGCTATGATGTGCAAATTAATGTGGACCAATATATTGTTTGTCAGTATGACTTGAAACATCAACTCTTGGTTGTTGGAGCAGGCTCTCCGATTATTGTGAAGTCAAATATACACTGTCAGAGTAATAATGACTTTAGTAAAGAATTCGAAGCAATAATTGTTAGTAGAGATAGCGAGTCAAAAACACTACCTACAGGATTTGAATATGAAAAGAATTCGTGTATTATAGAAAATTCAGAAGACAGTATTACTACGACAAAAGATTGTGAATTTGAGATCTCAACGCCGATATATTTGGTTAGAACTTGGGATTCTTGTGTCATAATTATTGAAAAGGACTCGGGGAATGATAATTTCTGTCATGAAGCATTATCAATGGAAATTAAAGTTAAAACAAGACTCTGGTTATTATCGATAATCGTAATAATAGCAACTGGAGTATGGATGTTTAGAGAAAGGTTGCAAGAAGTTATCAAAGCAAAATATGATCCAGAGGATTAGTTATCATCTAGATACCAAGCATCTGATTCATATTTTGCCTCGATTCTATTATAATGAATCTACAGAAACTTCTATTTCTTCACCAGATCCTAAGTCTTTAATTTTGACTTTGCCATCTTTCCATTCTTCAGGCATTACCATAACAAGACGTTGTGCTCCTGACCTTTCAGCATGTTTGAATGCCCACTTAAGCCTCTTATCTTCCAAAACCAAATCAACTGACCTGCCAGTATTTCTGAGTGACGAGGCAACTGACATTGCAGCATCTCTTAGGTCTGGACTTAGTGAGATTACAAGATCATCAATACCACTTGTTAATTCGGGAACTAAGCCTTTTTCCGCTAATAATTCCATAATTACCATATCGCCAAAACCAAATCCAGTAGCCGGCAAATCCTTTCCACCCAATGTCGAGAGTAGTTTGTCATATCTTCCGCCACCACAAATTGCACGTAATTCTCCAGAACGATCGTGCGCCTCGAATACTGGGCCAGTATAATATGCAAGACCTCTGACAATAGATGCATCGAACTCAACCCAATCAGATATTCCATAAGAATCGAGAGCTGAGAATAGACTTGTAAGTTCAATAACTGCTGGACTTTCAGCACCTAATACATCTTTTAGAGAATCCATATCCTTGATTCCAAGAACTGACTGGATAGTTGAAATCGCATTAGAATCAAGCCCTAATGAAGATAACTGCTGGCTTATTACATCTTCAGGTAATTTGTCCATCTTATCTACAACAATACATGTTTGGGCGAATTCATCTCCAACAATTCCTAATGAACCCAAAACTTCTTCCAATACTTTCCTGCTACTCATACGGATAACTAAGTCTTCAGCAGTAAGTCCAACTCTTTCAAAAAAGGTGACAAGAACCGAAATTAGTTCTGCATCTGCTGATATCTCATTAGTACCCCAAATGTCTACATTCCATTGATAATGTTCTCTACCTCTACCTCGCTGAGCTCTCTCATATCTCCAGCATTGTGGTATAGAGTACCATTTGATAGGCATAGGTAGAGCACCTGCTCTAGACATCACCATACGAGCTAAAGAAGGAGTCATTTCTGGCCTTAAGGCGACCTTCCTGTCCCCTTTATCTTGAAAATTATATAATTGCTGAGTTATTTCTTCTCCCTGCTTTCTTGTATACAATTCTTCATGCTCAAGAACAGGTGCATCATATTCCTCAAAACCGTGCAATAGAGCCGCTTCATCGAAATTATCGAATAACCAATTTCGCAGTCTCATATCCTCTGGATAGAAGTCTCGAGTACCTCGAACGCCTTGTGCCACAGTTATTCCAGTGAACAAGGCCACTTCAAGCCTTACGTCGTTCACGGAAATTATCTAGCCTTTCTTTACGAGTTACACGTCCATCAGAAAGCGGAAATGCAAAGAATCTAAGACCCAAGAATGTCAAGAATCCGTATGCGGTAGTATTGATACACCAAGATAAGAACTCATCCAATTCAATAACCTCAACTAGAAGGTAGAAAGTGAGTGTTGATACTAACCAAAGAACTCCATAAACAATCATCATTTTACTAAAACTAGAGCGGATAGCTGAGTCAGACTCAAAAGTCAGCCAACGATGTAAAACAAAAGCTTGGGCTGAACTGATTATGAATGAAATCGCCCAACCAAATGTCTCAGGAGATTCGGTCAAAGTTATGTAATTCGAGAAAAACCAGTATAACCCAAAAAAGATTACAACATTAATACAACCGACTGTACAATACATTACGTATTCTCGTAATAACTTAGCCCAAGGATATTCGTCACTTACGATTCTGGACATCTTATTCACAATTTAGACAACTATTAGGTATGAAGTGTATGGATGCTAGTTTCTCCATACTCATTTACGAATGTCTCTGGGAGATTCTCTCCGGCTTCTACAATGAATGGATCAGAGCCACCAGGTAGAGTGTCGATTGATACTTCTGCACCATCTGGAACGTTTCGGTAAAGTGGGCGTGGTTCTAAGTCCCAGTTAGAAGGCCATAAAGAGCCATTGTATGATGTTACACGATTAACTAGAATGTATTTATTCATACTAATGAATAAGCCAGCAGTAACGCCCCAGAACAATAGGATGATAGAAATCCCATGAGCATTTGTAGGGTTCCAAGGGTCGTGAACATTCAATATTAGGTCACTGAAATATGATAACATAAGTACACCAAACATAAGCGGGAAACCGAGATACATGATATAATCCCACCAACGACCAATCCACCAATCATTATCTCCAGTATTGATGAAATCATCACGGAAAGGAGAGACACCATGGTCTAAGTATTCTCTAAAGCTAAAACCACTGACATCATTTTCATCTTGCCATGCACGATATTGGTTCCAACCATACTTCCATATTGAGTAAGCAATGAATAATCCGCTAAACATTAATCCATATCCCCAAATATGGTCTTGGACTTCTAAGAATTGAGGAAATGCTACACCTGTGTCTTGGTCAACAAGTATCCACAAACCAGCACTAGGCAAACCAAAGAAGAAGATTGCAAGAGTTGTGAAACCGACTGCTTTCTGACGCTCAATTCCATGATCAACAAAGTTTCTTACACAAAGTTCGACAGTTGATATCATGGATGTTAAAGCAGCAAATGAAAGTGCTAGGAAGAACATTGTTACCATTAGAAGTTGAACCATTGGGCCACCTGGAGCTTGGGCAAAAACTTCTGGAAGAACTAGGAATGTGATGGCACTACTGCCACCACTCACTGCACCTAGAGGATCGTCACTAACTGAAAACACCGCCATCATTACAGTCAAACCTGCAATAATGGAGATACTGTTGTTAGCAAGACACATTGTTGCAGCATTGAGAGTAGTGTCCTCATCTTTACGCATATATACAGAATAAGTAATTGCCATTCCCATTCCTGCAGAACAAGACCAAGCAGATTGAGAAAGACCATTGATCCAAGTCTCAGGCTGGGTCAAATATTCTGGTTGAATACTGAACATGTAAACGAATCCATCTAAAGAACCATCATCTAGATCCATGATAAAAGAAAGGAATAAAGCCGCAAACAAGAGGATGAACAAAGAAACCATCAATGTAACATTGACTTTCTCAATTGCCTTTGCTCCTTTCCAGATTGCTGCCATTGTAATTAGAACTGCAAGTGCTTGGAAGAAAACAACTTGGAGAGGGTCTTGGAGAAAATCGTTCCATACTTGGACAGTATCGACTTCAGAACCTAAACCACCACGAATGGCAGTCTGGAAATAATTAAGACACCAACCAGTAACTACAGCGTAATAAAATCCAATTGCAGTAGATATCCAGGCAGTCCAGAGTCCCATCCAAGCAAAACGATTGCCTGCAAATATACGGAATGTTCCAACTGTACCTGTACGGCTTCTCTTACCTAATGCGAATTCAGCAATAATTAGAGGCACAGACCACAAGAATAGGAAAATAAGCCAAGGAACTAGGAAAGAACCTCCTCCATTCGCCCCCACCATTCTAGGGAATCGCCAGATATTACCAGTACCAATAGCGGCACCAATAGTGGCAAATATTAATCCCAATCTACCACTGAACTCGTCAGAGCTAGATTCGCCCTGCGCTTGCATTAAACATCCTCCTTAGTACGCATTTCTGCAGGTAAACCAAGGACATCTCGATCATCATTGAACATCTCCTTCAGAGTGTATCCAAGACCGCCCCAAACCATTGTTGCTATGAGAGCAAACATCAATAGAGCAAGAACTGAAGATCCAAATGATGCCCTGTAAGGGATTGATAATTCATAATAATTAGGACCTTCGGAAAGTGTGGGGTAAGAAAATGGGAATGCACCGTTAGTTGTTCCAAGCATTGCTTTGTAGTGTATTTTACCAACCGAACTATCCGGAACGGGGATATGTGCCTGTAACACTGTGCCGTTACTTCCATCTAAAAGTACGCATGAACCACCAGTAGATTCGAAACCAGCCATTCCCCAAGGTACTTCTATCCATTCTGTTGGCCCAAAGTCATCTTGCTGTCTAGTCGGTTCCACCAATCTCCACATTAAATGTGTATAAGTCATATTTGTAGTATAAGGGAAAGTAGTATCTAAACAGAAATCAATAGGAATTTCCCCCTTAGATGGAACTGAAACTTCAGTAGGAGGGGAAAGCCACTGTGAACCAGTTGTATTCTCAATTCCCACAATTGCCCGATATCTTGGGTCATCTGCCATTTCAATCATGTAAAATGGCACTCCTAAATTTCTGACTGCAATGTGAGCAATGTCATCAGGGTGTTGGTGGAATGCAGTTCCAATCTCCATTGTGTAACAGTAAGAATTGTGCACTCCGTAATGCCAATCACAGAAATCTCCTGTAGTTGGATAAAGTTCTGAGGACTGCATGGGTGCATAATCAGTCATCTCACCCATCTTAATACCATGATAAACAAGATACTCGTCATCTGGAGAATAACAGTTAGTACAGTGACCCCATGGCCATAATACAAGTTCAGAGTATGAATGCCAGGTGAGTGTGGATTTGAATTCAGATGCTCCATCGTTATTATCGTCATTCATTTCAGTCAAATCTTGAATGAATTTGGTTTCAGGTTCACTATTGCCACCCATCCAGTCTTCGTCAGTTATTCCATCTGCATCATCGTCTTTACCATCAACATGGTCTTCATTGAGTTTGCCATCATTGTCTTGATCAACGGTATCTACAGGACCGTTGTAAACATCATTATTTGGGCCACCTGCATAACACATGCCAGGGAAAAGAGGTCCAGTTGCGCCCAGAGGTGCGCCCCACTCGAATTGATAATTACGATTCAAATCTACTCCATCACAGGACGAATCTACTTCTTCATCAATATCAGGAAGAGGAGTTACGCCAGTAACAGTATTATCACGAAGATTCTTTCTCCAACCAGCTGAAGAACAATCCCAAGCTTCTTCTCCGGGACATTGGTCAGGCATGAAAACTTCACGATCGTAGCGGTTACCATCAACATTCAACATAGGTATTAGATAGATTTCACGTGTATTTATTAAATCAGTAATCCATTGTTCAGAGAAATCTTCATCGACTCCAAGATCTCCTGGTCCACAAGGATTGCCATCACCATTGCTGTCTTGAAGACTGGAGTTTAACCTGGAGCAATCTCCATCGTTGTCTATGCCATCCCAACCGTCTTCATCGATTAGTCCATCTCCATCGTTATCCACTCCGGCCATGCCATAGTAGTAGGCAACAGTCTCTAAGAAAAACATAGGTACCTCGTAAGACATCCATTCTCTTGCATGATGATTACCAACTAACATCACATCAGGGATATCGGCATAATTACCACATACGTCGGTAAAAGTATTGCAATCTCCACCCCAAACTCCTTCTAATTCTTCACCACCACCTGTCATCTTAATCCAAGGACTTGGATGATTGTAATACCAGCCCTCGTAATCATTTGCGGTCATTTCTTGGCCACGTGCGTTTACGCCACCGACTAATCCTTCTCTGTAGACCATTATCTCACTATTCTGTTCTGCCAGTTGTTGCATCCTATCTTTCATTGAGAAATAGTCATGATATTCTCGAAATTGTAGCTGATCATTACCGCCCCAAGGGAAAATCTGGTTAGAATATGTGAATGACCAAATATCTTCAGGTTCTAAGTTTTCATTTGCCTCTTGAGCACCAACTGGTGCAATCAATGTCACAGGTGCAAGAACGGACAACAGCAAGGGCATGAGAAGTGCCATTGCTGGTATTCTTCGAGGATTTGAAACAAATTTTGACCTGCTAGTCATGTCGCTGCCTACCATGTTATCATACCTTCGAGAAGCGTTTAGGTCTTGAAAGACTCGGATTTACGGTACGTAGTACCGGAGAGGGATTCATAAGTATCGGGTGAGGCGGGCAAACATGGAACTACTGACTGAGTTCATGGCTGGGGACACTGTTTTCGAAGGTTTTTCACAAGGATCTATGATTATCTTCTTATTATTAATTGGACTTTCAATAGGTATAGGGGTGATTTCGAGAAGATACTTGTTCCCCACCTTGATGAATCTTTTTTCTAAAACTGAGAGAATTGATGGTAAGACATTATTTGCACCGAAATCACTAGGATGGATGATTGGAACGCTATTTTTCACTGAAGGGTTAGACTATTTGTCGGAAAACTGTGAACCAGTATGGAATCAAAGTTTAATGAATCAACTGAATGATGTTGTGTTTACTGGATTTATCATTATGATGTTAGTGGCAGCATATAGATTAGTTGATTATCTAGACGCTTTTATCATAGTTGAGGGCGATGACAATATTGCTTCAAGACGGTCTCTAGCAAGTGTTGCAGAGTCTGTTGGAAGAGTTGCCGTTGTTGTAATTGGTGCATTCGTTATTGCAGGATTTGCAGGTGTTGACTTAAATGGATTAATAGCAGGTCTAGGAATTACTGGTTTGGCACTAGCCCTAGCTGCAAAAGACTCAGTCTCGAATATCTTTGGTGCTGTATCAATATTAATCGACCAGCCATTCAATGTGGGCGACTGGATAATAGTTGATGGTGTTGAAGGAGAAGTCGTAAACATAGGACTTAGGACTACATTAATCAGAACATCTGCCGATACAATGATTACGGTACCAAATTCAAATATGGTTAATTCACCTGTTGAAAACTTTAGCAAAAGAAGATTTAGGAGAATCACTCCGAAGTTTGAATTAGAAGAAGATAGTGATCCAGCTGCATTGAAAGAATTTTGTGAAGTTCTACTAAAGAAAGTAAATGATGATGCTAGATCAATAAAAGAAGAAGATTCATGGGTTAGAGTTCAGTCATTTGGAACTGCTATGGTTCTAGTTGGGGCTAATTTCTACTGTGTATCATCTGCATCTACACAGAGAGAGTTGAATGAGGATATCCTAATGATGGCAAGAGAAGCAGCAGAAAAGTTAGACTTGATTTTCTTTGAACCACGTGCTAGAAGCAACAAGTGAGGTGAGAGATTGACTACTCTTGTTCTCATTAGACATGGGCAGTCCCTGTGGAATGCCCAGAATAGGTTCACTGGATGGACCAACATTGACCTGTCAGAAAAGGGCGAGGGAGAAGCAAAAGAAGCGGGAGAAAGGTTGGCGAATGTCAAATTCGATGTTGTACATACAAGTGCACTTATGAGAGCGCAGAGAACTGCTGAAATTATTATACAAAATAACAAAATTTCAGGAGAGATCCCAACTTACAAAGATGAACGCTTGAATGAAAGACATTATGGTTCACTACAAGGACTCAATAAGATTGAAACAGCTGAAAAATATGGGGCTGAACAAGTTCATATTTGGAGGAGATCATTTGACATCGCGCCACCAGGCCCTGATGGAGAAAGTCTGGAGATGACTGCTGAACGGACTCTACCATATTTCAAGAATAATGTAATGAAACATCTAGATGAAGGAAAGAATGTACTTATCTCAGCACATGGTAATTCTTTGAGATCAATTGTTATGTTTATTGAGAATATATCAAAGGAAGATATTGTCAAACTAGAAATCCAAACTGGAGTCCCAAGAACATATGAATATAAGGATAATAATTTTACTAAAAAAGAGTAATTAATTCCATTCTCTTAGAATAGAAGTTTCGGGGGAAGGAGCTAATCTTCGATAGGAGAAGAAAATACCCGCAGTTATGGGAACTAAAACCAATGGAAATATCCAGTCATCCGAGGCTCCAACAAAATATTGATAGAAGCCAGAAGCAGAAAAGAATCCAGTCATGAAGGAAAGGGCTGCTATTGTTCTATGACTAAACATAGTTTTCTGTAAATATTTGACATCTCGGAGTATAGAAACAGCCGGTTCTGGCTTTCCTGATTGATGTGAAACCGCCTCTATTATATCCATTAGAGATTGTTCATATTCCCAAAAAAAGGCGCCACCACGAGGCGGATAAAATGCACTTTCAGAAGACCAAGATGACGGTGCAGAAGAACGCCATCCTTCAATTAAGGCACGTCTTAAATCAGACATTGAAAGTTCAGAATCACATGAGAAGTATATTCTATTTAAGTCATGAAGAAGTGAAGAAAGGTCTCTTATTGCAGGGAATTCACAATCTGGCTTTAGAATGCTATCAGATAAACGTGGCCTAGATAAGTGAATGTTATAAGATCCAGAATTGTCATCAATCATATCTGAAAAACGTATATCTCCAATAGAAATTATACAAACTGTATCCTTTGTATGAGGAGCACGCCAAAGTGCATTCGCACGCAACAACGCTTCAAGATTCTCAAGCCTCTTATTCCATCTCTTTGCATCTCTAGGCGTCACTCTAGCAGTTTCTGCTGATTTGTGATAACGACCAAGAGATGCTGCAGACTGGAAAAGAATTTCTTTAGACAGTTCTAAATCATTGAATTTAATAGATTCTGCGAGCTTAGAAGAAACATTACGATTTTCTAAGGGCCATTTTCTTAGAGAAATAATATCCATACCTTCCCAAGTATATCCTCCAATTGGTACATTACTACCTGAAGGAGCAATACTTATTCTTGCACGGAATCGCCCGTCTGTTCCCCAGGGAAGAAACTCGGCTAGCCAATATATCCCATTATCATTTAATTTGAGGCTGATTCCGCGGTCAGTATCAATTAATTCTTCAACGACAACATTATCTGAAGGGATTTCACCCCATGATTGTAAATCAGAAATTGTTGCTATCCAGTTTTTTGGTTCAATAGGTTCAAGCATCTTAGCCTTCAAACCAATTCCTGCAAAAATTAATGATTTGAAACCATTTGGAGATTCTTCTTTGGTTTCAATTTGAGATAGCGCAGCAGGTTTCCAACTATTCGCAGGCCCCGGCATACATGCTCACCTAGCCCTACGATGCAGTAGTGAACTTGATGCAATCGGTCAGGGAATCTTTGATATGGTGTTGGTTTAGGCAGGAACATGGGTGAGGTGTCCGACATGCCACTGGCTGTTGATATGGATGGCACATTAATCCTGACTGATATGAGTTATATCAGCATAAGAAGAGTTCTACTAAGAAGACCATGGATGATATTAGGTATGCTTTCAAAAGAATTTACCAATAAGAGAGCTCAGTGGAAAAGAGACTTGGCAAAAAAATTAGTATTCGACCCAGCGGAATTAGAATATCATGCTGCTTTTTTGGGTTGGTTAACTGAGGAACATGCACGAGGTAGGACTCTTATTCTTGCTACTGCATCAGATAGAATAATCGCAGAGCAGGTTGC
>MDTC01059591.1_pt1 | contig 10474 bp, 6 predicted proteins | sample 811181 | NCBI WGS metagenome assembly MDTC01 (sample SAMN05326644, study PRJNA326480) | marine metagenome | isolation source: seawater | place: Pacific Ocean: North | collected 2011
TCCTTGGACTCTCGACCGGTCTAATCGTGCATGGGCTGACAGATGATGAACGCCGTACCGCTTACCACTCAGATATAACCTATGGTACAAATAACGAATTTGGATTTGATTATCTTCGCGATAACATGAAAACCGATATAGAAAGGTATGTTCAAAGGGAACATGCCTTTTGCATAGTCGATGAAGTGGACTCTATTCTTATTGATGAAGCAAGAACCCCATTAATTATATCTGGGCCTACTGAAACCAATACAGAACTATACATAGAAGTAAACAAAGCTATTCCAGGGCTTCAAAAAGATAGTGATTATATAGTCGATGAAAAGTCACGGTCCGTTGTTCTAACAGACGATGGTATTAATAAAATGGAGAAGAGACTCCGCATCGACAATCTCTATGACCCCCAACACATCGACCATTTGCACCACGTGCAACAGGCCTTAAAAGCTCATGTAGTTTTCAAGAAGGATGTGGATTACGTAGTGCGAGACAAGAAGGTAGTTATTGTCGATGAATTTACAGGGCGACTCATGCCCGGACGAAGGTATAGTGACGGACTACACGGAGCCCTAGAAGCCAAAGAACACTTGGAAGTTGAGAGTGAAACACAAGTATTAGCCACCATCACCTTTCAGAATTATTTTCGCTTATACGATAAGCTCTCTGGAATGACGGGGACCGCAGATACCGAGGCTGTCGAATTTAATAAAATCTATACCCTAAATGTTGTCGTTATCCCTACGAATAAAGAATTGGTTCGTAAAGACGAGCAAGACGAGATCTATCGTACTTCACGTGAGAAGTTTAATATTATCGCCGATGAAATTGCTACAGCTCAAAAACGCGGTCAACCTGTGCTAGTTGGAACGGTATCAGTAGAAAAATCTGAGCTCTTATCTTCTCTTTTGAAAAAAAGGGGAACGCCTCATAATATACTTAATGCTAAAAATCACGGTGGGGAGGCCGACATTATTGCTAATGCCGGTCAACAAGGGCATGTGACCATCTCGACGAATATGGCGGGTAGAGGAACTGATATCGTCTTAGGAGAAGGGGTTCTTGATTTGGGTGGACTGTACGTAATCGGTACTGAGCGCCACGAATCTCGGCGTATAGACAACCAGCTACGAGGACGAGCAGGACGACAAGGTGACCCTGGTAGAACTAAGTTCTATTTATCTCTAGAAGATGATTTAATGCGCATTTTTGCTTCGGATCGACTCTCAGGAATCATGGGCAGACTCGGCATGGAAGAAGGTGAGGCGATCGTTTCTCCTATGGTAAGTAAGGCCATTGAAAGAGCGCAGAGAAGAGTTGAAGAACAAAACTTCTCCTCAAGGAAGCATGTTTTAGAGTACGACGACGTCATGAACCAGCAAAGGAAGGTCGTTTATTCAAGAAGGCGCGAAGTATTAGAGGGTAAAGGAACCCTTGCCTTTATCGAAGATGCTATTCATGGAATATCCGAGGGCATCTGCACCAAGTTCTCTCCAGAAGGACCTGAGGGAAAGCCATGGGACTTCGATTCTATCGAGAAAGAAATCAATGCCGAATTCAATATTCATTTAAGTCTCAAAGAGATGAATAGTGAGGATATAACTCTGGCAGGAACACTGGATATCATCGCTGAACAGGTAAACCAGAGTTATAAAGGCAAGATGGCATCGGTTGAGCCTGAAATACTGAAAAAGGTTGAAAACTACGTACATATGCAGATTATTGATCAGACTTGGAAGGACCATCTGCGTAACATGGATCAACTCCAAGATAATGTCAGACTAAGAGGCTATGCGCAGCGAGATCCACTGCAGGAATATAAAAAAGAAGCCTTCAAAATGTTTCAAAGCATAATGATTCGTATTGAAGATGAGACAACACTCAGCCTCATTCGGATGCCTAAGCCTGAAATGATTTCCGAAGAAATCCCAGGCGAACCTGATGAAGATTCTATGTCATTCAACCACCCTGAAGCCAAATCTAGTTACGAAAATGGACCTACGACTCCACCGAAATCAGAAAAAGATGACGGCATGATTTATCATGGGTCACGAGGTGAACAAGACGCTCCTAAGCCTCAAACCTTTGTCAGAGATGGAGTAAAGGTGGGTCGAAATAGCCCTTGTCCTTGCGGTTCTGGTAAGAAGTTTAAAAAATGTTGTGGTGTTGCCGGGCTGCAGGCTGAGGTATAATAATTTTACTTAAAACAAGTAACCACATGAAAATATTAAATTTATAAACCAGCTAAGTTAGAAGAGCTAAAGAGCCTACGTTCTGAGGAGATGGCATGAGCAGGTTAGTAGATTTCGACCCCGCAGATGAAGGTGTGATTGTTAACCGTATAGTTCAGCTCGTCCACATGTCTATAGATCATGAGTTTGGGCCCGAGGCCCCTCCTGCGCCGCGTAAATTTGCTCAAACGGAATTCGCTGCCGACGAACCAACCGTAAACCAGCCGCTGCCTCTTAACCTTAGCGACTCCGATTATAGCTCTGATCGCAACCAAATATCTCAGACAATTTTTGAAAAGCCGGAAAAGAAATGGGTTTTTGTACTAATGTGCGTTATCGGCTTAGTAGGTGTATACCTTTGGTTTATTTTTAATTAGATAAATTCGAACCATATTTTATTGCTAAACTCGCAACATTTAGTTACAGCTCCTATGTGGTTAATGTCCGTAAACCTGAACTTCCAAAAGGCCAATTATGCTAAGACACGATGGGCGTTCTTCAATACAAATGCGCCCCCTAAGGTTTGTCCCTCATTACACTAAAAACGCACATGGCAGCGTACTCGTTGAGTTTGGTGAAACTAAAGTTCTGTGCACAGTATGTGTTCAGGATGGCGTCCCAAACTTTCTCAGAAACTCTAGTCCCCCACAAGGTTGGCTCACTGCAGAGTATTCCATGCTACCTGGATCAACGGAGACCAGAAGCAGAAGAGAACGGCCAAGCCCCTCAGGCCGCTCGCAAGAGATTCAAAGGCTTATAGGTAGATCGCTGAGAGGTATTATCGACCTCGCCAAGGCACCTGATCTAACATTTACAGTTGACTGTGACGTGCTGCAAGCTGATGGAGGAACCAGAACTGCTGCTATAACCGGTGGATTTGTGGCCCTCAAAATAGCTGTCGACCGCCTGATCCGAGAGCGGAAAGTTAAAACCAACCCTCTGACCGATGGTCTCGCTGCTGTATCGGTAGGTATTAAAAATGGCGAAATTCTGGTCGACCTAGATTATAAAGAAGACTCAACCGCTGATTTAGACATGAATGTCGTTCTAACTCATAGCGGCAAGTTTCTCGAAATTCAGGGGACAGCAGAGAGAGCTGCCTTTACGAAAGAGCAGGTCATGGAGATTATGAATGCAGCAGAGGAATCCCTAGCACCCTGCTTCGAACTCCAACAAACCGCCGCCGACGGCCAAGAAGTAGAGAGCTAGAATTAGATTCAAAACAATATTTTCCGATTTACAAGCGGAAGTCTGTTGATCTCTTGAATGTAAAACTAATAAGTAAAAAAGCCCTGCAGATTTCAGCAGGGCTTTTTTAAAAATTCATCGTGATTTTATTCGCAAAACAACAGCTAAATATCCTCGCCATAAGACACCTTAGCTTTTAAAAAATCTCGATTCATTTTAGCAATAAATGAAACTGATATTTCTTTAGGGCAGGCAGCCTCACATTCATACTGATTGGTACAGTTGCCAAACCCTTCTCCATCCATAGTACTCACCATATTTAAAACACGGCGGGCAGACTCAGGTTTTCCCTGTGGCAAATCAGCTAAGTGACCTACTTTTGCCGAAACAAAAAGCATCGCTGACGCATTCTTGCAAGATGCAACACAAGCACCACACCCAATACAAGCAGCGGCATCCATTGCTTTATCAGCTACATCCTTTGGAATAGGTAATGCATTAGCATCAGGGCATCCGCCTGTAGATACGGACACAAAACCGCCTGATTGGATAATCTTATCAAACGCTGTACGATCTACCATCAAATCTTTAATGACCGGAAAAGCTTTGGCGCGCCAAGGCTCGATGAAGATTTTATCTCCGCCTTTGAAACTACGCATATGAAGCTGGCATGTCGTAGTACCACCATCAGGACCATGAGCCTTGCCATTAATCATTAAGGAACACATTCCGCAAATACCTTCTCGACAATCATGATCAAAGGCGATTGGCTCTTCACCAGCATCAACTAAGCCCTCATTGAGTTTATCAAGCATTTCAAGAAATGAACTGTTTTCAGAAACATCCGATAGATTATATTTAACCATTTGCCCTTTTTTATCGGGGGATTCTTGACGCCAGACATACAGCTCTAGGTCCATTATTTGTAACTCCTTGTAACTAGCTTCACGTTCTCAAAGCTAAGTTCTTCTTTATGCCTTTCCGGAACAGCTGTTTCACCTTTGAACTCCCAAACAGCGGCATGGGCAAAATCTTCATCATTTCTCGTTGCCTCACCTTCCGCAGTCTGATGTTCTTCACGAAAGTGGCCACCACATGACTCCTCTCTTTGCAATGCATCACGACACATTAACTCACCAAACTCTAAGAAGTCCGCAACCCTACCAGCCTTTTCTAACTCTGGATTTAAGCGATCACCGCTACCAGGAATCCGAAGGTTTTCCCAAAACTCCTGTTTAATTTCTGGAATTTTTTGAATAGCAGCTTCCAGCCCTTCTCTATTTCGAGCCATTCCGCATTTATCCCACATAATATGGCCTAATTCTTTGTGGAAAGAATCAGCGCTTCTCTTGCCATTAATATTCATCAATGTCTTCACACGCTCGGTAACCAGCGATACCGCATCCTTAAACTCTTGTTGGTCAGTGGACACCGGTTCGAGGGCTGTCGAGGCAAAAAAGTTACCTATAGTATAGGGAATCACAAAGTACCCATCTGCCAGTCCCTGCATCAAAGCGCTAGCCCCTAGCCTATTAGCCCCATGATCACTGAAGTTAGCTTCACCAAGAACATGTAAGCCGGGAATGGTGCTCATTAAGTTATAATCTACCCACAGACCACCCATCGTATAATGCACAGCAGGAAAAATTCTCATGGGGGTTGTATATGGATCCTCGCCGGTAATCTTCTCATACATCTGAAACAAGTTGCCATACTTCTGACTTATGGTATTTTTGCCGTCACGTTTGATGGCGTGGCCAAAATCTAAATAGACTCCCAGACCGCTATCACCAACTCCGTTACCATGGTCACAGGCCTCTTTTGCACTCCTGGAAGCTATATCGCGCGGCACTAGGTTTCCAAAGCTTGGATACTTTCTTTCAAGATAATAATCACGCTCTTCTTCAGGTATATCAACCGGTTTACGCTTTTCATTTTGAGACTTGGGCACCCAAACCCTACCGTCATTTCGTAACGACTCCGACATCAAAGTTAATTTCGATTGGTGATCACCACTCACTGGAATGCAGGTTGGATGAATTTGTGTATAACAAGGATTGGCAAAACCTGCCCCCTTCTTATAAGCCCGGTAAGCAGCTGTCACATTACTGCCCATCGCATTCGTAGAAAGATAGAAGACATTGCCATATCCACCTGTAGCCAAAATTACTGCGTCTGCTGAGTGAGAACTAATGTTACCAGTCTTCAGACAGCGGGTAACAATCCCTCGAGCCACACCTTTGACAAGCACTAAATCAAGCATCTCTGACCTAGTATGCATTTTAACTTTACCCAAGCCGACCTGACGACTTAATGCTGAGTATGCTCCCAATAAAAGCTGTTGACCTGTTTGACCCCTAGCATAAAAAGTACGCGAAACCTGTGCGCCACCAAAAGATCGGTTGGCCAATTGTCCGCCGTACTCACGCGCAAATGGAACCCCCTGCGCAACACATTGATCGATAATATCGACACTTACTTCTGCAAGCCTGTGAACATTTGCTTCCCGAGAACGAAAGTCGCCACCCTTTACGGTGTCATAAAATAGCCTGTAAATACTATCCCCATCACCCTGATAGTTTTTTGCGGCATTGATACCACCCTGAGCAGCAATACTATGGGCCCGGCGAGGACTATCCTGAAAACAGAAGTTGTGCACATCATAGCCTAATTCAGCCAAGCTAGCTGCTGCTGCTCCACCAGCCAAACCAGTGCCAACAACTATAATTTTAAACTTCCGCTTGTTCGCCGGGTTCACTAACTTCATTTCAAACTTGTGATTAGTCCACTTTTCGCTAACTGGACCGCCGGGCACTTTTGAATCTAATTTCATGCTATTCTCCTCAACTCACCAGTCCAAAAAATACAGACAATGGAATAAAAATATTGCACAGTGCAATGCCCCCCCCAAAAACTGGGCCAATCCACTTTATTAAGCCGTTATATTTTGGATGATTGATACCGAGCGACTGGAACATACTGGATAAGCCGTGGCTCAAGTGAAAACCCAGAATAATCATTGATACAATGTAGATACCCACAATGATCGGTTGACTAAAACCCTCGACAACCATGCGATACACATCGGGCCGGCCCATGATATCGTATGCTTGGCCAGTATCTTGAACTGCCCTAAAGGTAAAGTGGGCCAAGTGGTAACACACAAAGACCAAAACCAATACACCTGTATGAATCATAGTTTTCGAAGCTAAAGTAGCCTGCAAAGTCTTTTCATGGTGATATCGCTCCGGTCGCGCAGCCTTATTCTTTATCGAAAGACGAATCGCCGTAACAACATGCAGGACAAAAATTGATAATAAACCAAACCGAATAATCCATAATAGGTTTAAAGGGAGCCTTTGAAGACCAGCAGCATACTCATTGAGCGCTTCAGGACCAAAAAAAATAAGTAAGTTGCCTCCTAAGTGCCCAATTAAAAAACCATACAGCCCTATTCCAGTAATGGCCATGACATACTTCAGACCTAGTGACGATTCATAAAACCGAAAAATCCAGCCCATTCATTTCTCCGCTGAGGTGTTAGATCGATTGATAGATACCCATATTAACCAACATTGATGCATATACATCGATTGAAAACTAAAGTAATGTTTCTTCACCAGTCTTTCCTACAACTACTGAAGACATCGGCTGTTCCAGAAGCAATCTTCGGGCCACTCTCTGAACATCCTCTTGGGTGACCTTCCTGACTGCTAATGGATACTTCAAAAAGTCATCATAGCCATATCCATACACTTCCATTAAGGCCATGGTCATCGCCTGCGACTCCCCCCTCTGCATATCTGCTTCATGGTTTGCAGTTAAATATTGAACAGCCCTATCAACCTCAACTTTTTCTGGTTTCTGGTGAGCTAATGACAATAGTTCGCCTTCTAGGTCCCTCATAGCCTCACCAACTTTTTCGGGAGCACACGCTATATAACCACCAATCATTCCCTCATGAATTCCGTAGGTTGAGATAGGGGTGACCGTATAGGCAAGGCTTTTCTCATCCCTAAGCCTGAGGAATAATCGACCACCAGACCCCCCAAGAATCATCGATAGAACATCCAGCGCTGGCCTCTCTATATCCCCCCAAGACAGCCCTAGGTAGCCAATCGCCAAATGAGTTTGTTCTCGGTCTTTGTGAATATGTAACTTTATAGATTCAGGCACTTTGCGGGCTTTTTCAGAATATTGAAAAAATCTTTTCTCTACTTTCGGATCCCAGCCAGTAAGTTTCATTTTTAAAATGCCAGTCACTGTCTCTGACGGCAATGACCCCACACAGCTAATCACCCAAGGACCACCATCACGCAAAGACAAGTACTCGTCTTTTAACGATGTAGTAGAATGATCTTCATAGGTCTTCATCGTTCCGTATACTGGATGTCTATAGGGGTGAGAAGAAAATATTATTTCCTGCAAATTTTTCAAAGCAATGCTGGCTGAAGAATCACCTTCCGCTTTTATGGTCTCAAATATTTCTCTCTTAACCGTATCCCACTGCTGTTCTGGAAAAACAGGGTTTAAGAAACAGTCAGCCCAAATACCGATCATTTCTTCAGCTTGATCGGTTAAGCACTGCAATTTCAAACCAAAACTATCTTTTCCTGAATAACCTTCTAAAGTTGCTCCTCGTCCTTCTACATACTCTAACAACTGAGCATAACTCTGAGTCTCTGTAGCCGAACAAAGCAACGAAGCAATCGCATTGTATATTCCGGGATTTTGCTCCGCCTCACCACGCAGACCCCCCTCAGAAGCAGCCACAAGATTAAACATCTTCGAGTGCTTATTTTGTCGATAGATTAAAGACTTACCTGGCCCTAAAGATATAGTCTCCACATCAGATTCCAGTTTACCAGAGGGAGTGCACTTATTGCTAACCTGAGGCGGAAGATCCAGTGCATCTCTGTAGCCCAACTTCCAGGCCTCTAATACCATTGCTTCATTAATATTAGAATCGGATGGTAAGAGTCCCACGATGACCAAACGATCATCATGCAACCAGCAGTCGATTGCACTCTGAACCTGCTCTTGGTCAGTTTTAGTTATCAGAGTATTGTATACATCCATAAAAAATGTCTGATGCTGCGTCCCAAGACCAAAGCTTAGGGAGTCAGCCTGACCAGAAACAGTCTCATCTTGATAGATCCGGTCGGCAGCCAAATTCGCTCTAGCTCTAAGTAATTCATCATTGGTTATCGGTTCTCTATATTTCACTAGAGCAACTTCCCGAGCCAGAGCTCTTACTGCATCGAGAAAACTACCTTCTTGTGGAAAAGCACTTAGTTCGAACACCCCCCCAAAACTTGGCGAATATAAGCTGCATCCAGCTGCTGCGACTAGCGCTTGCTGATCTCTTAGTCGACGACTCAATCGGCTGGAATCGCCGTAACCCATCGCAAATGCCGCCAAGTCCAAGCCCACAGTATCCGGATGCTCTAAGGGAGGCGCCTGCCAAGCAATCTCCAAACGTGGCTGCTGAAAATCCCCTTTGATTATTTCAACACGTGCTTCATTAAGACTATCTCTAGGAACAAAAAACTTATCTGCTATAGGATTGCCTAACCGGCCTCCAAAGTGCTGCTCGAACACCTTGCAATAGTCGCGAGGATTAAAGTCACCTACAGCAACAATACTTATATTCGCAGGTTGATACCACTTTTTGTAAAATGCAAGGACATCACTGCGGCTATAATGCTGAATTTGCTTCTCATAACCAATAATCGGCCTGCCGGCTTCTGAGCCACTATACACCTGACTAAACACCTGGCGGCCAACTTTGTTAGCTGGACTATCATTGCCACGGCGAATCTCTTCGAGAACGACCTCTTTCTCCCGGTCAAGCTCGACCTCAACTATACTGCTGTTATAAACTGCATCAGCAAGCAAACCAATACATTCCTCAGCGTGATCAGAGGTCAGACTGACAGAATATACCGTCTTATCAAAAGTTGTGTAAGCGTTGATCTCGCCACCATAACCCTCGATCTTTGCCGACAGCTCCCCTACCCCGATAGAATCTGTGCCCTTAAAGAGCATATGCTCTAATAAGTGGGCTAAACCCCGCTCATCTTCAGACTCATCAATAGACCCTACCCATACAATACATTGTATCGAAACCATCTTAGAGAAATGGTTTTCCTTTAAAACTACATCCACCCCATTTTCAAACTGGTTGTGTAACATCAATACTTACACCTTACATTTTCATTATTAGATGAATGCTAACGGACTGGTGGTATTTATTGTATGCTAAATATGGTTTTTCCCAAGCCCATGAAAGCGCCATAGAATCATTAACAACCCCCAATGCAGCAGATACTTGCTGACGCTTATCATCTGAGAGCGACTGCCCTAACTGACTAGTTACAAACAATAGATCATATACTTTAGCCTGAAAGGCAAAAGTTACCATTTCCTCTGGACTCAATTCATCCATAGTTTCGGAGGACAAAGACAACGATGGCCTGCCCAGAGTTAACACTTCCTGAGGAACCCTATCCCTTCTTTTATAATCCAAAGCAAATAATAGTTTATTGTTATTTATTTGGAGACCTAATCCGGCTCGCAATGTCGTTGGCGCCAATTCCCGAACTTTGTCATTAGCAATATTTTCACCCGAGATACCAAAGGTTAAATTGGGCATCAACAACCCCGCTAGCCCCCCCGACCAGCTATAACCCTTTCGCCTGGGCTGAACACCTGGCTCCAAAGCACCATCAACGTGCTGAACGCCTATCCCTATAGCTAAGCGCGACATAACACCCGCTACAGCTGCATTGAGTCGCTTTTCAGCATGGGAATCTTCCGTTACATATTGCTTTGGTGCAGAAAAAAATTGCGTTGTATGAAAGCCGGCAGCGAGCGATCCTGTCACAGAATCCACGACACCTGTTTGATAAAAGTCTCTACCATCAGCAGGATCATGCCAAGAAGCATTGATAGCATATTCTTTTCTCAATGCAATTAATGCTGGATTTATCCTTATCGAAGCTACACCTGATGGCATTGCAACACCCGTGCAACCGCCACCCAAACTAAATCCACCA
>MDTC01172950.1_pt1 | contig 10474 bp, 10 predicted proteins | sample 811181 | NCBI WGS metagenome assembly MDTC01 (sample SAMN05326644, study PRJNA326480) | marine metagenome | isolation source: seawater | place: Pacific Ocean: North | collected 2011
ACATTGGAACGGTTTGTGAAACACTTGCTCGAGCTGAAGCAAAAGCAAGCTCAGTAATAGATAAACCACCAAACCTAAATCTGACAATAAAAGAGTCGGCAGTGAGAGGTTAAGAAACATGAGCACGAGAAGAGCGCTTATCACCTGTGTTGAACGTTACATGGGAGCAGCAATTCAGGAAAAATTTGAAGCAGACGGCATCGAAGTGGTGACTGGCAGCTATCCGATGCATTCCCAATCAGAGTGTGAGGCGCTGGTGAAGTCTGCCGGTGAGATCGATATCCTGGTGGCGAACCTGGCGGAGCCACCCATGACCGGGCCCGTGCAAAAAATAGAGAATGCCGACTGGAATAAACTATTTGATTCCCTGGTGCATCCACTGATGTACCTGATACGTGCGATCACACCGCAGATGGTAAAGAGACAGTCTGGCAAGATAATCGCTGTCACCAGCGCAGCGCCCTTAAAGGGCATCGCCAACAATGCGGCTTATTGCGCGGCACGCGGTGCTCAAAATGGTTTCATCAAGGCAGTAGGTCTGGAGCTGGCGCGCAACAACGTCCATGTCAACGCCATTGCCCAGAACTATATCAACAACAATACCTATTATCCCGACGACATTCTGGAAAATGAAAAATTCCTCGATCATGTGAAGCGCAATGTGCCTACCAACAAAGTAGGTACCGCCTCAGAAACAGCGGAGCTTGCTGCTTATCTGTCCAGCGATAAATGCAATCACATGGTGGGGCAGATTATTCCACTGGCAGGTGGTTGGGTTACTTAGGTAAGGCTGATTCAAGCCGGAAAGAGCTGAAGGGGTTTCTCGTAGCTATGTGTAGCTGCTGATTATGTCTATCACCTTGCATAGTTGAATCAGGACTCACTTTGTTCCTAGAGTCTAATTCCTAATTTTTTCTTCTTGGGTTTTTCATTCTAGGTTTTCTTCCTAGATTTTTCTTCCCAGGGTTTTATTGTTGAGACCCCGCCACCACACCCTTGTCGTGTAGTGCGCCTATCTCTGCGTCACCAAGCCCAAGTAGCTCACTTAGAATCTCATCGGTATGCTGTCCCAGCAGCGGTGCGGGGCGAATCACTTCACGCTCAGTTACACCAAAACTCAGGGGCTGACCTGGCACCAGGTAGTCACCAATGCCAGGCTGAGTGACGGTTTGAAACAAGGGGTTGTCCTCGGAGCAGTCAATGTCTTCGTTGACGAGCTCGTCGATGTTTTGATAGGGGCCCCAGGTCGCACCCTCTGCATCAAGCGTCTTGGCGACGACCAGGAACTCATGAGTGGCAAACCAGGGCGTAAACAGCTCACGAATCTGCTCCTTGGCCTGAAAGCGATCCCCCTCTCTGTTGAAATCCAATTGCAGCTCTTGCTGCAGCACATCGATTGCTGCCTCGGTTCCGGTGACCTTAACCAGTGCTTGCCACTGCTTGGGACTGACCCCAACCACCATCACGCGCTTGCCATCGCGACAAACAAAATCATGACCGAACGTACCAAAAATATGATTGCCCATGGGCTGACGCGCCATGCCATTAAGCTGTGCCTCGGCGATATAACCAAGGTGACCCATAGTCGCCAGCGCTACATCCGCCAGGGTGATGGCAATAAACTGCCCCTCACCGGTGAGACGGCGATGCCGTTCTGCTGCCAACAGGCCCATTGCAATTTGTTGCCCGGTAATCACGTCCCAGGCGGGGAAAGGATTGTTGACGGGGGCTTCGCCGTCACCGCTCAGATAGGGCAGACCTACTTTGCTGTTAATGGTGTAGTCCAGCGCACTGCCCCCATGTCGATCGCCTGTCAGGCTGATAAAGATAAGATCTTCGCGATGCTTACGCAGCGCCTCGTAGGAGAGCCAGCCCTTGGCAGGAAAGTTGGTGACAAACAGTCCGGCGTCATCGCCCGGCGCGGTGATTAACTGGGTGAGTAGCTCGCGTCCCTCATTGCTGCGAAAGTCGACGGCGATTGAGCGTTTGCCCTTGTTGAGGGAATGCCAGTAGAGGCTCTTGCCCTCCGCCGTCACCGGCCAGCGTCGGTAATCGATACCGCCACCGATCATGTCGAAGCGAATCACATCGGCCCCAAGCTGTGCCAGGGTCATGCCAGCAGACGGCGCAGCGATGAAGGCGCTGCCTTCAACAATGCGTAACCCTTTGAGAATTGGCTGCAAGGCTTTTGCTCCTTAGCTAGGCGACTTTCAGGTAGCCGTTATTAATGACGACCTTATCCTGTTCGAGGGACTTACAGCGAAACGCGATGTTATTTTCCTCACGCCAGATTTCAGTGCGAATAGTTTCGCCTGAATACACCGGGGCAGAGAAGCGTAAACGTACGCGCTTGAAACGGGCAGGATCATAGTCGCAGCAGGTCTTCATCAGTGCATGGGTCAACACACCCATGGTGCACAGACCATGGAGTATGGGTGATTTATAACCCACATCTCGAGCGACGGATGGAGAGGCATGTAAAGGATTGAAGTCGCCGGATAGTCGATACAGCAAGGCCTGTTGCGGCAGGGTCGGCAGATCACAAATCTCATCCGGCTCGCGGCTCGGCACTGCGTCAGTTTTTCCGGTAGGGCGTCGCTCTTTGCTGAAACCGCCATCACCACGGGCCAGTATGGTGGTTATCAGGGTTGCCAGCTCTTCACCAGTCTCGGTATTGGTTACCACTCGATCGGTAACCATTAGCGCACCGCCACGTTCTCCTTTGTCCACTATTTCCGTAAACCGAGTGGTGGCCTCCACGGTGCCCGCCGCTGGCAGGGGTCGATGTAAAATAATCTCCTGGCCCAGATGCAGAATCTTCGCCCAGTCCAGATCAATATCTTCCTCGGTTGCCCAAAATCCCGGGTGCGCCATCATCACGGCCTGACTCGGCAGCACTTTCAGTTTTTCTTCAAAGACAAATTGCAACTCGTCCTCGTCAAGTGGATCCATACCCATGCCTACTCCCAGGGCGTAGAGCATGCAATCTTTTTCCGTGTAGGTATGGGTGATCTTGGGCCACTCTCGATTGAGCAGGTAGTCCGGGTCGATTGCCATTGCGGTGTTGCGTCCCCTGGGATGATTTTCTTGCGTACTGTGATGGTTACTTATCGGGCGATTGGCTAGTGATTTCAATAGGAGAGACACTGAATTACGACAGTCACTGCAATCAGATTTCCAGCGCCCCTTTTTCCAGCAGTTCTCGTGCCACAACCCGCGTGGCCAAAACTTCTTCGGTGCCTTCAAAGATAGAGAGCACTCGCGCATCAACAAAGTAACGACTCACCGCAGTCTCTTCGGCATAGCCCATGCCACCGTGAATCTGCATGGCTTCCCGAGTGACCCATTCTGCCGCGCGGCAGGCGAAGAGCTTCACCAGACTCGCTTCCATCTGGCCCTTGCCTTCATCCATCATGTTCGCGACAGCGTAGCTGAACTGGCGTGAGGCGGTGATGGTCGCAAGCATGCGGGCCAGCTTGATGCGAGTAATCTGCAGATCGGCAATTGGGGCACCAAATACCTTGCGCTCGCTGGCGTAGCGCAGTGCCTGTTCATAGGCCGCCTGCATGACACCGGTGGCGCGGGCAGCAGTCTGTATACGACCACCGGCGAAGCCGGCCATGGTGTAGTAGAAACCCTTACCCTCGCCCTGTTCTTCACCGATGAGATTTTCTGCCGGCACGAAATAGTCCTCAAAAAACAGGTCATAGGAATGCATGCCGCGATAGCCGAGAGTCGCGATGGCCTTGCCGGTGAGAGTGCCGCCTCGCCCTTGCTTGTGGCTAAAACTGTGCCCCTTATAGATGGGTTTCTTGACCAGGAACAGACTCAGTCCTTTATAGCCTAATGATGTATCTGGACTGGTCCGGGCCAATACCACCAGCACCTCAGAGCGACCAGCAAAAGTACACCAGGTTTTGGCACCGTTGAGCAGCCAGCCACCCTCTGTTCTGCTGGCCTTGAGCGAAACCGCGGCGACATCAGAACCGGTATTGGGTTCGGTGATGGAAATAGCGCAGAGTTCCTTACCCGCTGCCAGAGGTGGCAGCCACTTTTCCTGCTGGGCTGACGTACCCCCAGCGAGCAGGGCTCGGGCGGCGATCTCTGGTCGGGTAATCAGACTGCCGGCGGCACCGAGAGAGCCGCGCGACAATTCCTCGGTGACCACGATCATGCCCAGGCTGTCCGGCTTGTCATCTGGCTGCAGTCCACCGAAGCGCTCCGGGATACAGGTACCGAAACAGCCCATCTCGGCAGCCTGACCAATGATCTGTTCAGGAATGTCCAGGTCATCGCGGTGAATAGATTCGGCCAGCGGTGCGACCACCTCATCGGCAAAGCGTTTGAAGGTGTTGGCGATTAACTCTTTTTCTTCTGACAACCCAGACGGTAGTCGCTGGACAGACATCTCAGACAAATCCCTGCCGACTAAATCATAGAGCAGGTTGCCGCCGTTGAACTCGAGGTAACTGGTTAGTGCCTCGTCAGCAAGAATTGCATCGGCCGAGTGCTTCCCTGCCGATAGATTTCCACCGCCGGCGAAACTGTGCGCCAGTAAATCTCGGGTCTTCTCAGCCACAAAGCTCAATGCCAGAGTCTGGCTAATCACGTCGCCCCGATTACGCTCGGCGTAATCCAGGTAGCTTCGCGCCGCCCAAATATTCGCGCCTTGTACCGCGATGTCGTAGCAGGCCTGCTGATAATGCTCCAGCTTTTTCTCGCTTAGCTTGCCAGCACCGGTTTTAGGATCAGCCCCACAATTGATGCGAATGGTCCTGATCTCGTCATTTACCATTTTCTGGGCGTGAGTCAGCGCAAGCCGGGCCAACTTGAATTGCTCAGTAATGGAAGGAGAACTTTTTAGCTCAATGTGCTTTTCCAAGGCGACGCCTAACCGTAGGGCCCAACGATAGAAATAGAGCAAATATTTTGATGGGGGAAACCGCCGAGATTGTGATTCAGGCCCATCTTCGGATCTGACAACTGGCGTGCTCCGGCTCTGCCCTGCAACTGCAGATAGCTCTCATAGAGCATGCGCAGACCGGAAGCGCCAATGGGATGACCGAAACACTTGAGCCCGCCGTCTATCTGGCAGGGATTGCTGCCTTCTGCATCAAAGGTGCCATCTAGCACATCTTTTACCCCAGCGCCCTCTTCGGCCAGCTGTAGGTCTTCCATAGTGACCAGCTCAGTGATGGAGAAACAGTCATGCACTTCAGTCATGGTAATTTCATTTTTCGGCTTACGAATGCCGGCCTCATCGTAGGCACGCTGTGAGGCAATGCGAGTCGTCTTCAAATAAGAGCCATCCCAGCTGGCGTGACTGGATTCTGTACCGTTGGATACAGCCAGCTGCAATGCCTTCACCGCGACCAGGTTTTCCTTACCCAGGCTCTTGGCAATCTCTGGCGTGGTTACGATCGCGCAAGCGGAGCCGTCGCTCACGCCGCAGCAATCGAACAGCCCGATGGGCTCAGCAATAAACGGCGCATTAATCGCCTGCTCTTCGGTGATCTCCCGCTGCAGGTGGGCCTTGGGATTCTTGGCGCCATTGGCGTGGCTCTTCACCGAGACATGAGCCATGGCGCGCTTCAGGTCATCCTTGTTTACCTTGTGCTTGGCGCGGTAACCAGAAGCCAGCTGGGCGAAGGCGCCGGGGGCAGACAGGTTGGGCCAATACATATCATTTTCCACGCCTCGACTGCGTTGGGGTAAGCCGCCATAGCCGGTGTCTTTCAGTTTTTCGACACCAAGGGCGAGTGCAACGTCGCAGGCGCCGGAAGCCACCGCATAGACCGCTCCGCGAAAAGCTTCGGTACCGGTGGCGCACATATTTTCGACCTTGGTGACAGGGATGTAATTAAGGCGCAGGGCAATGGACAGAGGCATGGCGCTGGAGCCCACGTTAAAAGCATCAATCCCGGCGCCAAACCAGGCCGCTTCGATCTGATTGCGTTCAACGCCAGCATCGGCCAAACATTCTTCAAAGGCCTCCACCATGAGATCAGAAGGACTGGAGTCCCAGCGTTCACCGAATTTGCTGCAGCCCATGCCGAGAATGACGACTTTGTCTTTAATTCCACTTGCCATAACTGTCACCGTTTCGTGTTGAGCGCATCTTATCGCTCAGTCTTCAACTATTGCTTTCCAAAAATATTTTCTAAACCCACGCTGAGGGTCGAACTGCCTGATGCGAAAATGCACGGAGACCCGGGAGCCTGAATCAATGCTGCCTTCCTCAACTTCGGTGAAGTCCATCATCAGCTTGCCCCCGCCATCAAATTCCACCATGCCGAAATAAGCCGGGGGACTCCAATCGAAAGTGAGCCGATCCGCAGTCCAAGTTAACACCGTGCCCTGTTGGCTGGCGAAACTGTAAACATCCTGGCTATCGAGGGCATAACATTCCGGATTAACACAATACTTTTCGCGAGGAATCTGCACGGTGCCACATTCACGGCACTTACCACCCAGGAAGCTTGTGAGTAAATCCTTGCGCCGGTTATAGCCCGAGAGATAGGTCTGCTTGTCGGCCTCGCCGCGCTTGCCAATATCACGCTCAACCAGGTTATTGAAGCTGAGAAACTTGTTGTAATTGATTTCTTCCCGGCGCCTCATCAAGGCAGCTGATAGACCAAGCCGCGGCTTACACTGTGCCAGCTTGTCGGTTGCGCGAAGCAGCATGGCGTCGCACCCCTGCCCGAAGCCCAGTAATAGAATAGTGTCTCCAGCGAGCGCTGATTCGAGGGCCTTTGCCAACAGTAATAAGGGTTGCGCCGCACCGGCAACGCCGACAGAAGCAATCTGGTTCTCGACTATCGACTCGGCGTTGATGCCCAAGCGTTTAGCCAAGGCTGCGGGCGTGCGTGCCTGGTCGGTGGGAAGAATAAAATGCTTGATGTCAGCCGCAGCCACACCAGCGTCATCAAGGACTGACTCCACCACGGTCGGCACTATCTTCATAAAGCCTTCGTCGCGAATCCAGCGCTCTTCCCAGTCATAGTCGAAATCAGCGCCGTCGCCACGATAGTGATCGATAAAATCCACCGCGTGGGTGGCGACACTCAGGCACTGGGCAATGACGTCATCATCCCCAATCGCCACAGCGGCTGCAGCGTCACCCCACAGCATCTCGGCACGCGAACCTGCCTTGGTACGACGATGCTCTGAAGCAACCAGCAGCTGGTTGCCATTGCGGTTGCTTTCCAGGCAGTTTATCAGGGCGGAAGTCGCCGCGCGCTGAGAAGCTGAAAAGTCCATGGTGCTGATGGTGCGATCCAGGTTAAGCGCCTCGGCAATGACCACAGAGTTTTGTCTGTCCAAAAACGGCAGCGTGGTGGAGGCAAGCTTGAGACTAGAGACATTTGCTTCCGTCAGCGCGGACAGGCAGTCAGTGGTCGCCTCCACTGCCATGGTGATAGTGTCTTCATCCCAGTTACAGATGCTGCGCTCACCCTTAGCAAGACCTTTCAGGCTGGCATCGAACCAGGCATTTGCCTCGGCCATAGCCTGCTTGCCAAGCCTGAGTCTCGGCAGGTAGACGCCGTAAGAAGTAATTCCCTTCATGCTCAATTAACTTACTCTTTTTTATACTGTACGACTAATAACCAGCTTCATGATTTCGGACGATCCGCCATAGATTCGACGCACCCTAGAATCGACGTAAAGCCGCGAGATCGGATACTCACTCATATAACCGTAGCCACCAAAAAACTGCAGGCAATCATCAATGATCTGATTGCCAGTCTCAGTGGTCCAAAGCTTGGCCATGGCGCCTTCTTCTGGGGTGAGCTTGCCTTCATTGATTTTTGCCAGACACTGGTCTAGGTAGGCCCAACCTACCGCGAGGCTGGTCTTGGCCTCGGCCAACTTAAACTGGGTATTCTGAAAATCGAAAATCGACTGGCCGAAGGCCTTGCGCTCTTTTACATAATCTACGGTGAGCTCATAGGCCCGCTGCGCCTCGGCAAAGGCACGACAGGCGATGGTGATGCGCTCGCGAGGCAGTTCATTCATCAACACGGCGAAGCCGCCACCTTCGCTTCCTAACAGGTTTGTGACTGGCACACGCACATCGGTGAAAAACAATTCGGAGGTATCAGCGGCCTTCTGGCCGATCTTGTCTAGGTTGCGTCCGCGCGCAAAACCCTCGCGATCAGTCTCAACGATGATCAGGCTGATACCCTTGGCGCCAGCCCCAGGATCAGTCGAGCAAACTAGCAGCACAAAGTCACAATTTTGACCATTAGTGATGAAAGTCTTCTGCCCGTTGATTACATAGTTATCGCCATCTCTTACCGCCGTGGTCTTGACGGCCTTGAGGTCGCTGCCACAGCCGGGCTCAGACATGCCAATGGCAGCTATGGCTTCGCCGCTCACCATTGGGGGCAACCAACGCTGTTTCTGCTCTTCGGAACCTCTGTGCAAGAGATAGTAGGAAACAATATCAGACGAGACTGAGAAACCAACGCTAGCGCCGCCGATGGCATAACCCACCTCTTCCGACAGAACCATGTTATAGAGGAAATCTGCGCCGGGTCCGCCATAGGCCTCGGGGACGCCGCAGCAATGGAAACCCATCTGTCCGGCTTTCAGCCAGAATTCGCGGGGCAGTGCCCCGTCTTTTTCCCACCCCGCGATATTAGGCTCCAGCTCTTCGCGGAAGAAGCGGCGGGCGTTGCTGCGGAAGAGCTCGTGATCACTATTGAAGATTGCTCGATCGTGCATAGTCTGCTTTGATGGATAGGACGAGGCGCGAAGCCAAGGAGCAGAGATTCTAATGCAATCATCGAGTAATTGCGAAGCCAGCAAATTCAGGCTTTTTTTTGGACTTCAGACGCTGGCAGGAAACTGGCTGGCACCAGTGCGACAGTCCTTATACGAAGAATCATACCCGGGCATTGAAAGCCTGAGATTGACGCCAGAACGCAATCTGCACGTGACTCTGAAATTTCTTGGTCTGATGGCTGAAGAGGCTATTCCCGAACTGTCGCTTCACCTGGCGCAGATCTGCGCGAAACAACAGGTTTTTAACTATCACTGCCGAGGTCTGGGGCATTTCAAACAGTCTATCTGGCTTGGCGTAGATTCAAGTCCTGAGCTGCAAGCACTGTCAAAGGACATCGAGACCTGCTGCACGCTACTGGGCTTTGCCGCCGAGCAACAACGCTTTACGCCCCATGTAACCATCGCGCGCTATGGCAAGGCGGCACGCCCCCCACTTTCAAACCTCATTGAGAGATTCGGCGAGCAGGAATGGTTTTCAGGCGAAGTCAGTGAAGCCTGCTTGTTTAAATCTGAAACACTGCCCGCTGGCGCCAAGTACACGGTTATCGAGCGCTATCCTTTGCAGCCGTTACAACCCTAAGGATCTCTGTCAGCACTTATATTTATCATTAAGACCCTGCCCAGTCAGCACCATAGGCGTGATTTTTTCGAGTCGAGACAGTCTGGTTCTCTCCTGCTTGGCTGAACCCACATGGTCAGCATATTCACGCTGCTTGTCTGGGGTCAGGGCGTTGAATGCTTGTTGCAGCTTTGCGTTCTTTTTCAAGGCGGCATTCAGCTCTGCTGGAATAGTCAGGGTTTTCTTTGGGGCAGGTTTGATGGCCATTCCGGCACGCTGATTCTCAATGGCTTTCTACGTAAGCCTTCACCTTTCGACTGTTAAACTTATCACCCTGTTTAAAACACCAATGCCGCGAGACCGACCACGTTCTTTCCCTCAAGCGTGTAAGTGAGTGTGCCCAACTCCACCGCTTCATACATCTCGGTGCTCAGTATGACTTTGCGCGCCGCGTTAAGTGTCTCTGCCCACTGCTCGTGCTTCTCTTAATAGCCTCTACTTTATGACTGGCCTCGTCTGGTTTTATTGTTGCCATTGCTACCACCGTTGGTCAGGGTTAATCAGCGAGTTCAACACGTGATCTTCCCATTTGCCGTTAATAAGAATATAGGATTTCGCAACTCCCTCACGCTCGAAGCCGAGGCCCTGTAGCAGTGCTTCTGAGCGTTTGTTGGCCAGCATGTGATTGGCCATGATCCGATGCAGCCTCAGCTCCTCAAATGCATACTTTACCGCGAATTGAACAATACACTTCATATAGCCTTGGCCCTGGTAACGTTCAGCAATTGAGTAACCCATGTGGCAGGCCTGCATAACGCCGCTTACATTATTGCTGATGGAACAGTTGCCTATGACATGGGACTGTTGTTCGTCGGTTCCGATAAAGTGTACGGACTGATCGCTTTTGAAATCCAGCTCGCGCTCTTCTAGGTGCTGCCTCCAGTTTTCTACCGACTGTTAGTTGCGCGGTACCCTGGGACTCCAAGGTTGCAGGTGCTGTTCGTTCACGGCGAAGTAGTTGGCCATAATGGTTTCGTGACCTAGCTTTGCTCTGATGATATTGATCTCGTTCAAACCACTGTCCTTGTGTGCTTGCTCTCTTTCTGCAAGGGCAGATACATCAGCAGG
>MDTC01074031.1_pt1 | contig 10472 bp, 6 predicted proteins | sample 811181 | NCBI WGS metagenome assembly MDTC01 (sample SAMN05326644, study PRJNA326480) | marine metagenome | isolation source: seawater | place: Pacific Ocean: North | collected 2011
CTCCAGCCAGCACCTGAAACCCCTGCACCGAGCCTGCAAAACTGAAGTGAAACTGGGCACCATTATTTGGCGCATAGGCACCCTCGCCAGCAAGGGTGTGTCCCATGTTGATAATATGCGAAGCCTCACGCACACAGTCGCTAATGCAGCGATCGCCATCGGCAGTTGGGCTGTACAAACGATCAGCCACCGGACCACGCCAGTCGATACCGCGCTCGCGGCTTGCGTCGATGCCTTCCACGCCAACCAAAATACCCATCAGGCAGCCCACGTTGCCGGAATTGCAATCAGTATCCCAACCACAGGTGTTGACGATTTTTAGGGTTTCAGAAAAGTCACCCTCGCCGTGCAAGAGTGAGTGAATGATCAGCCCATGGTTGGGCACCATATGGCAGTTGCCGCCGTACTTATCGTAGCCGTAGTTGGCCGCAAGCATTTCACGGGTGACGCGCCAGTCGTTTTCCTGTTCATACCAGGCACGCAAATCGGCGATCATGGTCGCAATAACAGAATCTGCCGGAATGTAGCTCAACCCAATGTCGATGAGCTTCTGAATGTCTTTTTCAACAAAGGCCATGGACTCCATGGCGGTAAGCACCATGGCACCATATACCGCTTCACCGTCGTGGCTCACACGAGCCGCAGCCTCGGCGAATTTTACTGCCTGATCGGGGTCACCCGGCGCGACCATGGCCCAACCGTCGATAAAAATTTGGGCACCAATTTGTTCCGCTACCACCTGACCATTCATTTCCATGGAACCGCTCATGGGGGCGTCAATACCGCTGGCCAAGCGCAGGTAGGCGGTATGCTCAGTGGAGTTACCCATGCCACCCCACCACAGCACGCTGCGTTCCTTAATCAGGTAATTGAGCCAGCTCTGGCCAATTTCTTGCGCCGTAATGTTGGGATTAGTGGCGTGATCTTCTAGCGCACGGATAAAGGTAAAGGTACCCGCAATATCATCGTCGGTAACAATTAGCGGCACATCGAGCTTGTCGTGAACGTAATACTCAATGTCGCCCAACTGCTGTTGAATTCTTTCGTAGGACCAACCCTCGAAGGGCCGACCAAGATAAACACCAATGACCTTGCCCAGTACCCCGGCATATACGCGCTCTGCGTAGTCAGCGGTTATTGCGACCATTTCTCTCCCCTTACAACGATTTGCCCCAGCGTAGGGAAAGTGATTGAGCGAACGCAATGCCATGAGCACAGATTTCCCCCAATTTTGTCTCGACAGCTGCAAACTCCACAGGTCATCAGAGCAAAAATTTATGGGGGAAATGGAAAGATCCTGCGTTGACCCACCGCAGTGGCGCTCTCTAATCTGCATGGCCGGGGTCAGAGGGCGGTCATGAGTAATTCAAAGCGGGCAAATGCCTTACCCTTTCTAGGACGAGGCACCGCACCCGACGAACAAAGCAGCGAGCAGGAGCAGGCCCAAGGGTTTTTGGCGGTGGCCATGATTTTTGTCCGCACTTGGCCCTTTATTCGTCCCTACATTATCGGCTACTGGCGCGAAGTTCGCCTTGGCGAAGACAGCCAAGAACTCCCCCAAAGCATGGCTGCTGACTCAGCAGCAAATGACGGCGTCGCTGCCGAGCCCACGCCAGCGGAGAAAGAGTGGAGCGTTAAACACATTCCACCACTGGCCACTCTAACTGCAGCGCTGGGCCCGCTATTGGGCGTAGTGCCGCTCAACACGAGCTGGGTTTACGACTTCCTGTTGGTGGTAACCGCCTGCATGGCAGGGCTGTGTTGGAGCCTGCTTTATGTCAGGCAAAGTCTCTATGTAGGATTTTCTACCGCCCTGTTCGTGCTAGGTGCCTGCGCTTTTTTGTTTGCGGTATTTGCCGTGGACGGCGTAATGGACAACATCTTTATTGCCGTTATGTGCTTGGTGAGCGCGGGGATCTGGTTGCTCCAGTACCGTATCGATGCGGGCAAGCTGCGACTCCGTATCCGCCTTGGCAGCCATCTGATCTACTACTTTGTCGGCGTTTGGGTCTCTACCCTTTTGCTGCTGCTGATATCGCTGTTCTCGGTGGATGTGGTCAGCCAATCTATTTTGCAGGCTAAACCACTCACACCCTTCATCGCCGACCTTATCTCCCAACCAGAGTTGGCCGGAGCCGCCTCTAACACTCTGGAACAGGGCAGCAGTGCAGCGATTGAGGGCACTGCAAACGCGAATGTTGATCTGGCGCCGCTATCTGATGCCCAACGACACGATCTGAAATGGCTCTATGCGGTATTCTTGTTCGTTGGCTGGATCGCCCAACTGCCCCTAAGCCTCGCGCTACCCTACTACTACATTTACATTATGCAGCGGGTAAATCAGGACCTGCGCATCGCCCTGCTGGAACGCTGGCACCGGCTATCACTGCGCTATCACAGCAATCATCGGGTTGGCGATTCGGTTTATCGGCTTTATCAGGACAGCGCCCAAGTTACTGCCGTGGTGGGAGAAATTACCCAAGCCCTGCAAATTCTCATCACCTATTTCACCGGTATTGTCTTCCTCTTTGCTCTTGATCCGATTCTTGGACTGATGGCGCTGGCCATCGTGCTTGGGGCACTGGCATGGGGGCGTTGGTTTTCCCCGCGCATGCGCAGCAATTCTTTAGCAAACCGGCAGGCCAATTCGGACTTTACCTCTCGGGTGCAGGAAACCTTTGCCAGCACGCGCCTAATTAAGGCCTTTGGTGCCGAGGCAAGAGAACAGGAACGCTTCGAGCAAGATTCGCTGCGCGCCTTTAACGCCGCCTACCGAGTCCGCACGCTAATGGCGATTATCGGCATCATCACCTTTACCATCGCCGCTGGCGCACTGCTTTATGGCCAGTACCTCACTGCCATATGGGCCTTCGGCGAGCGCGAAACCTATGCCAGCGTGCTAGTTGGCTTGGTCGGTTTGAGCTTCCTACGCTGGAACTTGTCTGCGTATCAGTCGGCCCAAGAGTATTTGGGTGCCTCCAGTGTTTCCATCCGCGACTTGGTCGAACGCTGGACCCGTGCCCAAGACATGGCCATGGGCCTGCACCGAGTATTCGACATTCTCGATATCGAACCCGACGTACAAACCCGCACCGACGCCAAGCCCATGCCGCCTTTGCAGCAGGAAATTCGCTTCGACAAAGTGAGCTTCGCTTACGAACCGGAACGTCCGGTGTTACGCGATGTCAGCTTTGCTGTGACACCGGGTACCGTCACCGCCATCGTTGGACCCACCGGCTCCGGCAAGAGCAGCCTGATGAGTTTGCTGTCTCGACTCTTCGACCCGGACTCTGGCAGCGTGTCCATTGATGGCGTAGATCTGCGCGATATTGACCTCGATGCCTTGCGTACCAACGTCTCGGTAGCACTGCAGGAAAACGTATTATTCGGCATTTCACTGCGTGACAACATTCGCTATGTGGTGCCTGACGCCAGCGACGAGCAAGTACTCAAGGCCGTAGAGGTGGCCTGCGTGGAGGAATACGTTGCGGGCTTACCCGACGGTTTGGATACCGTGCTCAGTGACCGCGGCGGCAAGCTATCCACGGGCCAACGCCAGCGCCTCTCCATTGCCCGAGCCTTGGTAAAGGGCGCGCCGATTCTTGTTTTAGACGAACCCACTGCGGCGTTGGACGCGGCCACCGAGCATCGGGTCTTACAGCGGCTTGCGGATTGGGCAGAACAGCGGGTGGTATTTTTGATAACCCACCGCATCTCTACCATTGCCCAGGCGGACAACATTCTTTACATCGACGAGGGCCGACTGATCGAGCAAGGCTCCCACGATGAACTCATGCAGCTGCAGGGAGGCCGCTACCGTAGCTTTGTCGAGACCGAAGCCCAGCTCGCCAAACGCATTACCAGCGAGCCAAAACAGGAATGAATTCACAAATGCACGCTCTAGCAGAAAATCAAGCCGAGCAAGAGCAGGAAATTTCCTTCAGCCAAACCATTCAGGTATTCGGGCGGCTGATGGCCTACCTAAGTTTTTTTAAAGCGCGGATTGCCGCCAAGCTTGGCCTCATGACCTTCGAGCATACCTTCCGCATTCTGCTGCTGCCTTGGCCACTGAAAATTGTTGTCGATCATGTGATTCTTGGCGAACCCATTGCCGCAGACGGCGCAGGTTTTCCTGACTATATGTCCGGCATCATGCTGTTTTTGTCGGCCAAAACCTCCCAAGAGATTATGTTCTACATGCTCATGGCTGGCATCGTCATGGTGATTTTTCTCGGCATGACTCCCAATCGAGGCACCGGCAGAAATGCCACCGGGCGCTATACCGGTGCCGCTGCCGGCTCCCTAGGAGCCGCGTCGGCAGAGCTGGCGCAGGGACACGACACCGCGACCCAAACCGAAAATGCGGCGAACAGTGCTGGCAGCGCCATGGGCGGCTTGTTGGGTATTTTGGAATTCAATATCCATCTACGGCTATCCCAGTCGCTAAACCATCTGCTGCGCTCTGAACTGGCAGAGCATATTAAGGCGCTGCCCATGACTACCCTGGATGAGCGGCGTATTGGCGACAGCGTTTATCGCGTGATTTATGACACCACCAGCGCCACCGGCATCTACGAAGCGTTGGCCATTGGACTGTATGGCGGCATGCTGATGATCGCGCTGACCATCTACATCATGTTCGAAAGCTTCGGCAGTGCGCCCGAAGTGATCGCGGTGGGTATTTTAGTTGGTCCGCTGACCTTCCTTTTCGTCATCCCCTTTGCGCGACTGGCGCGTCGCCGCAGTCAGGCCAGCCGTCTTTCCGGCTCACAAACCACCAGCAACATCGAAGAAGGCATGGCCAATGTGTTGGCGGTGCAAAGCCTGGGTGGCAACAAGCGCGAAAGCGAGCGGTTTGCTGCCGCAAGTGACGAATCGTTTCGCCGCTTTCGGGCCGAGACACTCGTAAAGCTGCTGTTCGGACATGCCGGTTCCATAGCCTTCTTAACCGGCCAGATTATTTTCTTTCTGGTGATTGCAGGCTACGTGATTGATGGCACCTTTAGTGCTGGTGACTACTTTGTACTGTTCTATTACTTCTTCGTACTCAGCGCGGTGTTTTTCTCCTTCGGCTTTCTCTATACCGAACTGCAAGTTTTTATCGCAGGCTTGGCGCGGGTCTTTAATCTGCTGGATATACCTACCGAGACATTTCAGCAGGGCACACATATTCCGACCATCGAACAAGGTGTGCGGATGGATAGCGTGGCGCTGACCTATCCCGATGGTCGACAGGCACTCAAGAACATCAACCTGCAGGCCAACATCGGCGAAATCATTGCCCTCGTTGGCCCTACTGGCGCGGGTAAAACCAGCTTAGCCTACCTAATACCCGGTTATTTGCAGGCCACCTCAGGCACGGTCTCAATTGACGACGTGGATACAAAGAACATTTCCATGCCAAGCCTGCGTGAGCAGATTGCCTATGTGTTTCAAGAAACCCAACTGTTCTCAGATTCCATTGCGGACAACATTCGCTACGGCAATGCAGGCGCGTCCCAGGCCCAAGTAGAAGCGGTAGCCAAAACCGCAGGCGCCCACGACTTTATAGCCGCGCTGCCTGATGCTTACCAAACCAATCTGGGCACTGTCACCAGCAAGCTATCTGTGGGTCAAAAACAGCGTATCGCGATCGCCCGGGGCTTACTTAAGGAATCGCGCATATTGATTCTGGATGAGCCAACCTCGGCGCTGGACCCAGAAACCGAGTCCTATCTGATTGACGCGTTACACGCAGCAGCGCAGCACAAGCTGGTAGTGATCATCGCCCATCGGCTGTCGACCATATCCCATGCCGACCGCATTTATTTTCTTGAGGACGGTGAAATGATGGAAACCGGTTCCCATGAAGAACTGATGGCCCAGCCCAACGGGCGCTACCGACACTATGTCACCCTGCAGTCTGGTAGCCGCTAACGTGCATTACACAAAAACCATACAACAAGCCTGCCAACAACACTGACAACAACACTGACAACAACACTGACAACAACAGAGACATTCTATGAGATTCGGATTTTGGCCAAACCCACGCAGCGACTATGAAGCAACCAAAACCCTTGCCCAACACGCCGAGGCAACGGGCTGGGATGGTATTTGGCTGGCCGACCACTTCCTACCCGACGAAGACGAACTCATACCTGTGCACGAGAGCTGGATTACCCTGGCCGCCTTGGCCCGCGATGTGCCCCGAGTGCGATTGGGCACCTTGGTTGCGGGCAACACCTATCGCCACCCAGCAGTGCTGGCGAACATGGTCGCCACCTTAGACAACCTATCCGACGGCCGTGTGGTACTGGGCCTTGGTGCAGGCTGGCAGCAAAACGAACACGAAGCCTATGGACTGGATTACGGCACCACTGGTTCGCGGCTAGACCGACTGGAGGAAGCATGTCAGGTACTCAAAGGGCTGTTCGGCAACGACTATTTTGATTTCGATGGTGACCACTACCAGATGCAAAGAGCGCCATTAGAACCTAAGCCGAAGCAGGCCAAGCTGCCGCTGATGATTGGCGGCGGCGGTGAAAAACGCACTCTACGCATTACCGCCCAATACGCTGACGAATGGAATGTATGGGGCGATGTCACCATTCTTAAGCAAAAGATGGCAGTTCTAGATCAGCACTGCGAAGACATTGGCCGAGACCCCGATGAAATTGAGCGTTCGGCAGTAGCCCTGCTATTTCTCAGCGATAACGAAAAGTACCTGCAGCGTATGCGCGCTGCAGACATTGCTATGCCCACCATTATTGGCAATGTCAGTGAGGTGGTCGACGTAGTGGCAGCACTGCAAGAGGCCGGCGTCAAAGAACTGATAATCCCAGACTTTACGTTGGGCACGCTGATTGGCGCAGATCAGCTAAAACAAGACCTGATGGAAAAATTCATTACCCAAGTGGGCGGCGAGTTCCGCTAAATGCTAAGCCAGCTAGCCCTAAAGAACCCGACCCTAAACAACCCAACTTAGAGAGCAGAGAAAACATTATGCACAGCGACATCAAAGACAGCGTCGTCATCATTACCGGCGGAGCCGGTGGCATTGGTAGCAAAATCGCCCACACCTTTGCCGCTGCAGGTGCGCGGGTGGTGGTCGCCGGGCGCAACGCTGAAAAGCTGGAAGCACTAGCCACGCAGATACTTAGTGACGGGCACACTTGTCTGCCGCTGACTTGCGATGTCACCGACGCGGATCAGGTAGAGGCGCTCATGGCTGGCACTGAGGCCGAGTTCGGACGCATCGACGTCATGATCAACAATGCTGGCGGTGCCATGTTCGTAAAGCCGCCTGAAAAGCTCAGACCCGAGCAGTGGCGAGCAGCCATCGACCTGAATTTGAGCAGTGTCTTTTACTGCAGTGCGGCAGCAGGCCAGCGCATGATCGAGCAAGGTGGCGGACGTATCATCAATATTTCGTCTGTCGCTGGGGTAAAAAATTCTCCGGCATTTGTGCACTACGGGGCCGCCAAGGCTGGCGTCATAAACCTGACCAAGTCCATGGCGGTATGTTGGGGACCACATAATATCAACGTCAACTGCATCGCCCCGGGGCTGACTGCCACTGAGGGAGTGGCCCAGTGGCTGCCACCTAAAACACAAGAAGACGGTTCGCCGGTACCACCGCTGCAATATCCGCCGGACCCGCAAAATGTCGCCGACCTGAGCCTATTTCTAGCCTCTCAGGGCAGCGCTCGGATCAGCGGCGAAATTTTCCCAATTCGAGCACTTAACGAAATCGTCTGAGCGCTTAGATGTTTAGCAGGCGCCGGTCCATGGGGGCTAGGCGCTGGTCTGGATCCGCAGAGGGAATAGCCGAGAGCAGCAGCTTGGTGTAGTCGTGTTTGGGGTTGTCGAAAACGGTATCAACTGCGCCCTCCTCCACCACCTGACCCTTATACATCACAAGCACCCGATCACAGATATGCCGCACTAGGCTCAGGTCGTGGGCAACAAATAAATAGGTCAGACCCAAGGACTGCTGCAGGTCTTCGAGCAAATTAATAATCTGCGCCTGCACCGAGACATCGAGCGCCGACACTGACTCATCGCAGACCAGTAGTCGCGGCTGCAGGATAAGCGCCCGGGCGATACTGATACGCTGACGCTGACCGCCGGAAAACGCGTGGGGGAAGCGACTCAGTACATCTGAATCGAGGTGGACGCTCGCTAATACTTCAGTCACTGCTTGGCGTCTACTGGCTTTGTCGCCGAGCCGGTGAATGATTAGCGGTTCTTCGAGAATTTCTTCGACCGTCATGCGCGGGTTGAGCGAGGCGAAGGGGTCTTGGAAAACCATCTGAATCTGCCGACGCAGGGGCAACAGCTCGCGCTCGGTCATTTGCAGCAGCTCATGCCAACCTTGCTCGCTGCGATAGCGCACCGTCCCTGAATCCGTCTCAATAGCCCGCATTATGCAGCGCGCCAAGGTGGTCTTACCGGAACCGCTTTCGCCGACGACACCGAGAATTTCTGCCGACCTGAGGTTAAAGCTGACGTTGTCGACGGCCACACTGTCGCCAAAGGTTTTGCGCAGATTGCTCACTTCCAGCAAAACTTCATTCATGACCAAACGCCTTTAGCTGGCTCGGCGACAAGCTAATCTGTCGACCGTCGGCCAGTCGCGTTAGCGGGTAGGCGGTGGTGATGTCCGTGGCTCCCACCACACTAGCCACAGTAGCTAGCCGCTGGCCCTTTGGCGCCAGCCCTGGAATGGCTGCCATCAGCCCCTTGCTATAGGGGTGCATTGGTTGTTTCAGCACTTGACGCACTGTGCCAGCTTCCAGCACGCGCCCCCCTTGCATGACAACCACATGGTCCGCCAGCTGGGCAACCACACCAATGTCATGCGTGATAAAGAGCACGGAGTTATTTAACTCGCCTTTGAGCTGACGAATCAGGGTTAGTATTTCCGCCTGTATAGTGACGTCTAGGGCAGTGGTCGGTTCGTCGCAAATCAGCAGATCGGGTTGGCAAACTAAGGCCATGGCAATGACCACGCGCTGCCGCATGCCGCCAGAAAACTCAAACGGGTACTGCTGCATGCGCCGCTGTAGGTCATCAATGCCGACTCGCTGGAGCATATTGGCAGCCTGGTCCCAAGCAACCTCTTTCGACACTTCACGATGACAGAGAATGGCTTCAGCCACTTGGTTACCTACGGTATATACCGGCGCTAGGGCTGTCATTGGTTCCTGAAAAACCATACTGATATGGTCACCGCGTAGCTGCTCTAGGCGTGAATCCTTGTCTACCAGGGCCAGTACATCGTATGGCTCACTACCCGAAGGTGCAAAATCTATACTCCCTGCCGTCACCCTGCCGGGGGGCTGAATCAGCCTCATGATGGCGCTGGCGGTCACTGACTTACCCGACCCGCTCTCACCGATTATGGCTGTTACTTGTCCTCTGGGCACATCGAAGCTGACTCCCTGCAACGCCTTGGTGCGGCCAGTTTCGGTGTGAAATTCAACGGCAAGATTTCGCACCTGAAGAATGTTGTCAGACTCGATAGCATCCTGAGACTTAAGTTCTGACATTAGGATTGACCGCCGGTACTGTAGGGGTCGACGGCGTCGCGTACGCCGTCACCGAGCAAGTTGAATGCCATCACCGTAAGCACCACAAAAAGGCCGGGGATAAGTAACCATGGGGTCAACACAATGGCCTGATAGTTTTGCGCCTGCTGCATGAGCACTCCCCAGCTCACCACCGGCGGCCGCAGCCCGATGCCGAGGAAGCTCAGGGCGGTTTCGCCGAGAATCATGCCCGGCACGGCTAGGGTTGCGGTAGCTATTAGGTGGGAGTTAAAGCTTGGCAACATGTGCTTGAAAATCACACGCATTTTGCTCGCCCCGAGCATTCGCGCCGACACAACAAAGTCTTCTTCGCGCAGGGACAAGAATTTACCGCGCACCTGCCGTGCCAAGGCAGGCCAGCCTAAGAGTGACAAAATAATGGTGATACCAAAGTAGACACCAAGCGATGACCAGCTCACCGGCAGCGCCGCAGACAGTGCCATCCACAGGGGCAGGGCCGGCAGCGACTGCAGCACCTCAATAGCGCGCTGCACGGCGCGGTCGAGTAGGCCACCAACATAGCCGGCCAACCCGCCAAGCAAGACTCCCAAAAACAACGTCAGCAGCACTCCAAGAATACCAATGGAAAGCGAAACCCTGGCGCCATAAAGCACACGGGAAAACAGATCCCGGCCTAGCTGGTCGGTACCAAATAAATGGATATAGCCTTGCTCACCGGTAGTGAACAGATGCCGCTCGGCAGCAAAAAGGTTCCACAACTGATAGCTCTCACCACGGGCAACAAAGTAAATGGGATAACGCTTTTGCGAATTTTCGGTGTACTCGCGCACCCAGGTTTCATCGTCTACCTGCATGTCGTAGCCATAAACAAAGGGCCGCAAGTGGAACTGACCTTGGGCATCTACAAAACGCACACGCATGGGTGGTGCATTGATGGCC
>MDTC01040632.1_pt1 | contig 10470 bp, 10 predicted proteins | sample 811181 | NCBI WGS metagenome assembly MDTC01 (sample SAMN05326644, study PRJNA326480) | marine metagenome | isolation source: seawater | place: Pacific Ocean: North | collected 2011
GTCCAGTTGGACATGAACTTCAAGACCGATGACTGCTTCGTATTCCATCTTGCAAAATCAAAGGTTGGGTACTTGGCGACCGTGGAGATGTTCCCGATCATAGGCATTAGCAATTTGTAAAAGATTAGATTCATCAAACGCTTTGCCGATCAATTGCATACCGATTGGTAATCCGGAGCTGGAAAGTCCACAGGGTACAGAAATTCCTGGCAAACCCGCCAGATTGGTCGAAATTGTGTACACATCGCTTAAATACATCGATATGGGATCCTCGCTTTTTTCCCCAAACTTAAAAGCGGGTGTGGGTGAGGTGGGGGTAAGAATTGCATCAACCTCGGCAAATGCTTTTTCAAAATCCTGACGAATCAAAGTTCGGGCTTTTTGGGCTCTTAAATAATAGGCATCGTAATATCCGCTACTCAGGGCATAGGCACCGAGGATGCAACGACGTTTGACTTCGGCTCCAAATCCTTCTCCCCGGCTCTTGGCATATACATCAATCGCATTTTCCGCACGCTCACTGCGGGAAGTGTAACGGATACCGTCGTAGCGGGCGAGGTTGGAAGATGCCTCCGCGGTGGCAATTACATAATAGACTGGGATGGAAAGATTGGTAGTGGGCAAGCTGACCTCCTTGGTCTGGTATCCAATAGATCGGTAGTACTCAATCACTTGATCGATACTAGCCCGTACTTCATCATCCATACCAGGTCCGAAGAATTCCTTAGGTAATCCAAGGACTTTTGTTTCCGAAGAGTTTTTCAATTCCGCTGAATAATTAGGCACTTCGGTCGGATAACTAGTAGAGTCCAGGGAATCGTGCCCAGAAATGATTTCCAAGAGTAGGGCTGCGTCTTCCACGGTGGTGGAAAACGGACCGATCTGATCGAGAGACGAGGCAAAGGCAGCCAGTCCATAGCGAGATACCATCCCGTAGGTTGGTTTCATTCCCACTACTCCACAAAGAGAGGCTGGTTGACGAATGGACCCACCGGTATCCGAGCCCAAAGTCAGGGGAACTTCGCGTGCAGCTACTGCAGCGGAACTACCCCCACTACTTCCTCCGGGTACACATTCAAGATTCCACGGGTTACGGGTTGGTCCGTAGGCGGAATTTTCGGTGGATGACCCCATCGCAAATTCATCGAGGTTCAACCGTCCGGCAACCACCGCTCCTGCATCTTTTAATTTACGAACCACGGTGGCATCGTAAGGAGAGCGATAGTTTTCAAGTATTTTACTGGCTGCGGTGAGGGGCTGGTCTTTCACCGCAATCACATCTTTCATTCCCACTGGTACTCCGTCCAAGGGGCTTAAAGATTCCCCTTTTGCCCGGCGATCGTCAGATGCTTTTGCCTGATCGAGTGCATCTTCTTTATCGATGTGAAGAAATGCATGCACCTGTTCATCGACTGCATCGATACGGTCGATCATTGCCTGAGTGATGTCAACGGAGGTAACGGTCCCGCCCTGCAAATCTTGGGAAAGTTCGGTGGCAGTCTTAAAAATGGGAGAATTGTTAGACATCAAAAAATTTCCTATTCCTCAATCACTTTGGGCACCACTACTTGGTCCTGCCTAGATTGGGGGGCATTTTTTAGAGCCTCTTTCACAGGCAATCCGGTCCTTGGTTCATCCTTATCCCATACATTGTGGCGGGGAAATGCATGGGCCGTGGGTTCCACCTTTTCCACATCCAGTTCCTGTAATTTATCAAAATATTTAAGCACATCACCCAATTGTTTCTGGTAGGTTGATTTTTCCTCATCGCTCAGTTCGATCCTGGCCAGATTGGCCACATAATCGATATCCATCGGAGTTTCGTCGCTCATTTGGTAATGAATTTAGCTTCTTAATTCGTAATTGGTTTTTTCCTTAATTTCAGAGATCACCCCTTCAAAAGCTTGGTTTAATTCCTTCTCTCCTAGCGTACGGTCGGGTGCACGAAATCGGAGGGTCAGGGCGAGGCTCTTTTTGCCTTCTGGTAACCCTTTGCCTTTAAACAGATCAAAAATTTGCACGGGATCGACCGCAAATTTTTCATTTCCAATTGTCGCGGCAATTTCTTCCACGGTAGATCGTACAGTTTCGGCAGGCTCCGAAGCATCGACTACCAAAGCAAGATCTTTAATGGCCGGCGGGAAAGTGGGAAATGGTGAGAATGTTGCCGGTTTTTTTCTTTTATTCAGGAGGATTGGATCGATGAGAATTTCCGCTGCCAGAATTGGACCCTTAGCTTCCTTTGCCTTGCTTAGGGAAAGTGAAATGATTCCCACATTGATCTCCAGTTTATTTTTATGGGCATCTCCCAGACGGGCGGAATAGCCATCTTGCCAGGTGGCTTCATCGGAAATCGTGCACCACAATCCCTTGGGCAGGGAAAGTCCGGTTGATTCAATAAGCGAATAAACTTGGTTTTTTAGGGCAAAGAAATCAAGGGCAGGTTCATCCTGCCAAGTACGGTCGTTGGATTTGGGAAATGCAGCTAGGGCCACACTGATCCATTCCACATTGCCCCGTGGCCCCGGACGGAATACTCGGCCGGTCTCGCATACCCTTGTTAAATCGTTTAAATTCTTCTGATTGTGAGCCAGTGCATCGGTCAGTCCAGGGAGCAGGGATGGGCGGATATGAGTGTGATCCGCGGTTAAGGGGTTGGCCAAGGCGAGTTCATTGGTTTGGATATGGGCATACCAGGATTTCACTTCTTCGCCCGACCGCAGGCTGTAATGGCAGCACTCCTGATATCCCTGACCCAGTAAATGATCCACTGCCAATTGGCAGAAATCATAGGACAAATCATTTTCCCGCTCATTGGCTGGAAAGAGCAGTTGGATACCGGTCAGATCATCGGTTCCTCGCAAACGCAAATATTCTTCGACCAAATCTATGGGCCGTTCCACTTCCGAACGAAAGGAGGGAACGGTTACTTCCCATGGGCCGGTACCGGATACCGAAAATCCCAGCCTTTTCCAGATATCTACCAGATCGTCCTCAGAAACCGAAAAACCACAGGTCTGTTCCACAAAGGACTGTTCAATCGAAATAGTTCGGTCGCCACGGGGTGCAGATCCTGCGGAAACATAAGTCGGTGCCAACTCACCCCCTGCAGTCTCGATGATCAAATCAATCGCCCGTCGGGCGGCATATTCTACACCTGCTGGATCAACATCTCTTGAAAACCGCTGGGAACTATCGCTATGCAAGCCGAGTCTGCGTGCGGTCGAGCGTACGGAACCGGGACGAAACCAGGCGGATTCAAGGACCAACTCGGTTGTACTGTCATCTACTTCCGCGTCCACACTTCCCATTACACCAGCAACCACTAGGGGACATTCCGCATCAGCAATCACCAACATGTCGGATTGCAGGTTTCTTTTTACTTCATCCAATGTGGTAATGGATTCATTCTCCTGAGCATTACGAACGATGATGGACGGACCCTTGATCTTTTTTGCATCAAAAGCATGTAAGGGTTGTCCGGTCTCAAGCAGGACATAATTGGTCACATCCACCACATTGTTGATGGGGCGCAGTCCTACCGCCTGTAACCGTTTCTGCATCCATTCCGGACTGGGGCCGATCTTTACTCCACGGATAGTCCACAGCGTGTAGTAGGGGCAGGCATCATCATCCAGCCTGACCTCATTAAGCAGGCAGTTACCATCTGCTTGTTCAACTGGCTGTGCATCGGCTTGGGTTTCTGGTATTTTTAATTCCTTTTGATAGCGGCCGGCAATTTCCCGGGCCACTCCGATATGACTGAGACAATCTCCCCGGTTGGCTGTGATTTCCAGCTCCAGTACCCGGTCGGGAGAAACCGCATCCTCAATCGGGGTGCCAATTGCTGGTGAGTCTGAAAGGATCATTAATCCATTGTCATCTTCTCCCAGTTGCAATTCTTTGGCACTGCACATCATTCCCTCCGAGGGCACGCCACGTAGTTTTGATTTCTTGATTTTAAATCCACCGGGCAATTTCGCCCCAGGCAGGGCAACTGGTACGCGGTCTCCCACCTGAAAATTAGTCGCCCCACAAACAATATTGGCGGGTTCTTCTGCTCCCACACTTACCCTGCAGACGCTCAAACGGTCTGCTTCAGGATGTGGTTGTTTATCCAGCACTTCACCCACCACCACATGTTCGAGTGATGTAGTTTCAGAACCTTCGGCTTCTTCCACTTCCAGTCCGAGCATGGGTAATACATCGATCAATTCGCCCGCATCAGCCGGCAAATCCACATATTCTTTCAACCATTCCAGACTTATTTTCATGCGGGTCCTGTAAATTGCGAAAGAAAGCGCTGGTCGTTCTGGTAGAAGTGACGAATATCATCAATCCCATTAAGGATCATGGTAATCCGTTCAATTCCTACCCCAAAGGCAAATCCTCCCCATTCCTGAGGATCAAGGTTAACTAATTTTAAAACTTCCGGATCGACCAGTCCGCACCCCATGATCTCAATCCATTTATCGCTAAGTTTTCCCAGGTTTGGTGCTTTCAGATCTACTTCGAAACTGGGCTCGGTAAAAGGAAAGAAACTGGGCCTTAATCGGGTCTGTACTTTATTTCCGAAAGTTTCCCTGAGAAAATGATCGAGCACGCCCTTAAGATCGAGCAAGTTTACTTTGCGGTCGATACAAAGTCCTTCGATCTGGTGAAAGTTTGCTGAGTGGGTGGCGTCAACTGTATCCCGGCGGAAACAACGACCTGGTGCAATTATCCGAAGGGGTGGTTTTTCCCGAAGCATCGTACGAATTTGTACCGATGAAGTATGAGTGCGTAAAAGATGAGCCTCCTTGGATTTTTTGGTAACATTGGCCCATTTGGATTCAGGAGAGAAAAAGAGGGTATCCTGGGCGTCCCGTGCGGGATGATCTTCGGGTGTATTGAGGGCATCAAAACAAAACCATTCGGTTTCCACTTCGGTTGCTTCAGTTACAGTAAATCCAATCTTCCGAAATATGGAGACCACTTTTCGACGGGTGGCTGAGAGGGGATGTAAACTTCCTGAGCGGTTGGGAATGGCTGGGAGGGTTGGGTCATACGGATCTCCCAGTGCGGCCAGGTTAGCCTGTTCTTCAATCTTGCTAAGAGAGGCAGCGAAAAGTGCTTCCACTTCTTTTTTTACCTGATTGAGGGCTTGTCCAAAAGCAGGTTTTTCTTCCCTGGGTAATTGTCCAATTAATTTAGATGCCTGAGTAAGAGTACCCTTGGGCCCAAGAATGGCAGCTTTTGCTTGATCCCAGTCGGAACGGCTGGAAATATCAGCCTGACTTGCCTCCGCTTGGGCGACAATGGCTTGGAGATCGTTCTCCACGCCAATAATAGAAAAACCAGCGAGCCCTTAGGCCGCGAGGGCGGTTTTTGCCTTACCCACTAATTCCTTGAAAGCTTCGGGTTCGTGGATGGCCAGTTCGGAAAGCATCTTCCGGTTAAGCTCGATGTTTGCTTTGCTTAATCCGTGAATGAATTCGCCGTAACGCAATCCCTCTTCGCGACAAGCGGCATTGATACGGACAATCCAAAGTTGGCGAAATTCGGTACGGCGCTTACGGCGATGTGCGTATGCATAAGCTTCACCACGATCTACTGCATCTTTAGCATAGCGGAAGAGACGGGACTTATTTCCAAAATATCCGCGTGCTTTCTTTAAGACTTTTTTGCGGCGTTTGCGGGTGGCGGGAACATTGCGTGCACGTGGCATGACTAAGGATCTCCTCTAATGTTTGGTTAAAAGTAAATGATTAGCTGGAAAGTGCGTTGATCACACGTTTTGCCATACCTGGGGCAAGAACTTGGTTTTGGCGACCCGCCTGTACCTGTTTGTTAGTTTTCTTGCGGCGCAAGTGACGTTGCCCGGGCTTACGGTGGGTAACTTTGCCCGATCCGGTTACCTTAAAACGTTTGGCGATTCCTTTGTGCGTCTTTCTCATGATGAAAATTTGGGAAAAGGAAGATTAATAGCCATTTCCTACCATTCGATCAAGCGAAATGAGTGCTTATCCGTCGTAAATTAAAAGCCCGAGATAACTTTCGTAAGCAAACCAGCACGCAAAGATTAAAAACACGATCCATAAGAGGGTTTTAAAAATAATTTTTCGCAACCAATAGGATTGGTGAGAATTTGCCCCGTCATCCCCGAAATCATGAAAATAATGAACGAGGTCACGATCCATGGACCGGCCGGATATTTTTCGGTATGGTTTTCCGTAATTTCGACGTTTTCGCCAATATAGTAAACGGAATATTCGATGAAGCATGGTTTAATCAGGGTTCCAAGTAACGCTTGCCACTGGCTTCCGAAAAATCGAGCCGCGAAATACTTGCCATATTTTCCTGCAATGCCCAAAGATCAGATCCGACTTCCACTTTGGCATTGTCCAACCATTCGGTCTGGTAGGTCAGTTGGTAGCTCTTTCCATCTTTGGTGAGTTTAAATAAACTGTTTAACTTTAGGGAATTCGCAAAGGTCAAGATTGGATCTTCTTTACCATCATATCCGGGAGGATAGTTCAGATTATGAACAGTCAATCCTTCCGGCACTGGTAGTGTGGCAATGGTTTGGGCATACTTTGCCGCTGATTTTGCGGCCGCATTCAGGGTTTTGGCCATTTCTCCTTTTACTTTTCCACCACTATCCCGAATTTGATCAAATTTTTCATTGGGGAGAGCTAGGCTTACCGCCATTGCCCGCAAACCAAGCAGGGATGCTTCCATTGCCCCACCCACTGTGCCCGATGATAAAATCATCGGCATGGTTATATTATATCCCAGGTTGATTCCGCTGACCACCACATCGGGCTCCCGGTCCAGTAAATTTCCAACCGCCAAATTTACGCAGTCTGCCGGGGTACCATTAACTGAGTATGCAATCTTACCCGGGTATTTTTTTACTTCTTTGGGCTCAAGGGTTTGGTGGCGGGTAATGGCATGCCCGATCCAACTACGCTCACCATCAGGAGCACAGGTTATTACTTCGCAATTCTCGCTCAATGCTTCGACCAATTTGATGAGGAAGTTGGAATTTATTCCATCGTCATTGGTTGCTAGAATTAGAGGTTTTTTTGCGTCACTCATAGATACGATTTTTTACCTATCGAATTCATCCTTATCCGGCAATCGGAAGATTTTTTTGTTTTGCAAAATTTAGGTAAAAAAAAGCGGGCACCCATGAATGGATGCCCGCTTAGGGGAATTTTAGAAGCTTTGGAGTGTAAAGCTTTCTGCTCTTAGGAGGCTACTGGCTCAGCTGCTTCCTCTGTCTCTTCCGAGGATCCCTCGTTGGAAGATTCGGTATCTTCAGCTGGTTTGTTTTCCTCCATTGCGGCACGGCGGCTCAGTTTTACCCGACCTTTGTCGTCGATACCAATACACTTGACGATGATTTCATCCCCAAGTTTGCAAATGTCTTCGGTCTTGTTCACCCGGAAGTCTGCGAGTTCGGAAATGTGGCAAAGTCCTTCCTTACCTGGTAAACATTCTACAAATGCACCAAATTCCTTCACTCCGCGAACAATACCACGGTAAATCTTACCTACCTCGATCTCTCCGGTCACCAGTTCGATCTCGTCGAGAGCACGCTGCATCGCTTCCGAATTGGTCGCATAGATACGTACTTTTCCACTGTTGTCCTCATCGATATCGATATTAGCACCGGTCACTTCAGTGATTCGGCGGATATTCTTTCCTCCTGGTCCGATCAAGGCACCGATTTTCTCCGGGTCAATCTTTACAGACTCGATACGTGGAGCATGCTCGCGTAATTCCGTACGATGGGAAGGAAGAGCAGCATCCATTACATCAAGAATCTTCATTCTTGCTGCAGTTACCTGTTTTACGGCCTCCTTGGCGATGTCGAATGGAAGACCCTGAATCTTTAGATCCAACTGGAATCCGGTCACTCCCTGACGGGTACCACATACTTTGAAGTCCATGTCTCCGAAGTGATCTTCCGCGCCGATGATGTCGGTGAGAACCACATGTTTGGAAATATTTCCATTATCATCGTGCTCGGTCACCAAACCGGTGGAAATACCGGCAACATGTCCACTAAGGGGCACTCCGGCATCCATTAACGCGAGTGATCCTCCACATACACTGGCCATGGAGGTCGATCCATTAGAGGACATAATTTCCGAAACCACACGGATGGCGTAAGGAAATTCGTCTTCTGGCGGAAGTACGGGAAGTACAGAACGCTCAGCAAGAGCACCGTGCCCAATTTCGCGGCGTCCAGTAAATCCAAAACGGCCAGCTTCACCGACGGAAAAGGGAGGAAAGTTGTAGTGCAAAATGAAGGACTTGGAGGTGGGGCCACCGGTCAATCCGTCGAGGTCCTGCACATCACGACTGGTACCAAGAGTGGAAAGCACGAGGGACTGAGTTTCCCCACGGGTAAAGATCGAGGAACCATGAACGCGGGGAAGTACTCCGGTTTCACAGGTGATCTCACGTAAATCATCAGGTCCACGACCATCCGCACGCTTTCCTTTTCCGAGAATATTATCGCGGTAAACTTCTTCCTGAATCACTTCGAAAGCCATTTTTACATGGTCCTCATCGTACTCCTCTCCGAACTTTTCCTCACATGCTTTGTCCGCTTCTTCCTTGATCGCATCGACAGCCACCTGGCGTTCCTGCTTAGAATCCGCAAAGATTGCCTCTTCCATACGGTTACCGGTGATTTCGCGGCAAAGAGCGAGTACATCGTCAGGTACTTTGACCAGTTCAAATTCCTTCTTTTGCTTTCCGCAAAGGGCAGCGAGTTCACGCTGGGCGGCAATGATGTCCTGAATGGCTTCATGAGCATATTCAAGTGCCTCTACAAAACGATCCTCAGGGATTTGGTCCGCAGATCCTTCGATCATCATCATTTCCTTCTCGTTTCCAACATAGATCAGATCGAGAGTGGAGTCGTACATTTGTTCATTGGTTGGATTAACCACGAATTCCCCGTCAATCTGGCCAAGGCGTACACATCCGATAGGACCATTCCAGGGAATATCGGAAATCATCAGGGCAGCGGATGCACCGTTTACCATGAGGACATCTCCCTCATTTACCATGTCGGTGGAAAGTAAGTATCCAATCACCTGTACCTCATTAAGAAATCCCTTGGGGAAGAGAGGGCGCAGGGGACGGTCGCACAAGCGGGAGGTGAGAATTTCCTTCTCGGTTGGTTTTCCTTCACGCTTGAAATAGCCACCTGGAAAACGTCCGGCAGCGGTGAATTTTTCGCGGTAATCCACGGTCAGGGGAAAGAAATCCTGTCCGGGGCGCAGGGTGGCGGCAGCAGTTGCGGATACAAACACACTGGTTTCTCCCTGACTGATAGTTACGGCTCCGCTGGCCAATCCGGCAAGTGTACCGGAAGATATTTGAATACCGAGTTTCTCGGCAGTTACATTATGCTTCTGTTTCATTTTCGTACTTTTGGTTGTAGTATTTTGATCTTCTGCTTCATCCATTCACCGGACCGGATTGTCCGATTAATGTCCCACGCTTCGTGTCATTCAGGCACGAAAGTACCGTGCTGTTTCCATGAAAGTGGGAAAAAGACTCGGGCCACGCATGGCTTCGAGTTTGATAAATTGAATACAAGGAATGGAAAAGGGGGGCACTAATTTAGCGACGCAAGCCGAGTTTCTCGACAATTGCCTGGTAGCGCTTCAATTCGTTCTTTTTTAGATAATCTAGTAATTTTCTCCGACGGGCTGCCATCATCAGCAATCCTCTCCGAGAGTGGAAGTCCTTGCGGTGGGTTTTTAAATGTTCCGTTAGGTGAGCAATCCGGGCGGTAAGCAATGCAATTTGCACCTCGCTGGATCCGGTGTCCTTATCGTGGGAACGATTATCTTCTATGATATTTTGTTTATCTACTTGTTCTGACATTTGATTGATTTAATTACACGACCCGATGGATTGACGTGTGCCAATCCGCGCCGCAGGGTTAGCCGCAACGCCGTTTTCGTCTCGCTTTCCAGTGGTTTAATTCTGGATCGCCAGCATGGCCGAGGGAACAACTCCGAGGAGTGGCTCCTAACGATGAGGTAAGAATACTGTCCTTTTTTGTACATTTTACAAGCACGAAAGCGGTTCCGCGCTTGCCTCCTTGCCCGTCCGTCCCAACATCTTTCTCTTTTCCATGTCTAGCTTTCTTTATTTCGCTTACGGTTCCAATATGAACCTCGATCAAATGGCCATGCGTTGCCCCGGTGCCGTGCTTGGTCCGGTCGCCCTTCTTGCTCGGTGGAAATATTTTATCAATGGGGATGGTTATGCCGGGATTGAAAAAGCGGAAGACTCCGAGGTCTTGGGTTGCTTATGGACCTTGCAGGATAAACACTGGCGTGCTCTCGATCATTATGAGGGCGTGGCCGGTGGGTATTACGAACGGATTGAGCTGGAGGTCGTGCAGGTGGCAGATGGTCAATTAATAAAATGTTGGGTCTATTTGTCCTGCAATTA
>MDTC01127425.1_pt1 | contig 10470 bp, 11 predicted proteins | sample 811181 | NCBI WGS metagenome assembly MDTC01 (sample SAMN05326644, study PRJNA326480) | marine metagenome | isolation source: seawater | place: Pacific Ocean: North | collected 2011
CATTCAAAAAAAAATATGGTCATTTAAGGCCAGGAACTTACGATATTGAGTCTAAAAGCTATAATTCTATGAGCTCAATTTTTTTTAAATCATTTAAAAATAAAAATCGAGATAAGAAATTAAATAAATTTAGTCTTTCAAAACTCCATAAAGAAAAATTTATGAAAATTGCTTTAAAAGAAAATTTTCCTACTTTGGATTTCGAATTTCTTTTAAATTTTATAAAGCAATCTATATACTGGCGTGAATATTCAAAATTTGTATTTACGAAATCTATTGACCAAATATTTTTAACTATAAAAAAATTTGGAAGAGAAAACCAAATATCTTTATCTGAATTAGCTTTTTTTGATATAAAATATTTTTATGATTTAAAAAAGAATAGATTAAATAAAAAAAGTAAAAATAAAATTTTAAGATTAATAAATTTAAAAAAAAGAGATTATTCTATTAATAATTTTATTGAATTACCTACATTAATTAAATCAAACACTGATAGCTTTATTGTGCCATCTCAAATATCTATGCCAAATTTTATTTCAAACAGAAAAGTAATAGGAAAAAAAATTTACTTAGATAATAAAACCCAAAAAATAAACAGCAGACTTCTAAAAAATAAAATAGTAATGATCGAAGGAGCTGATCCTGGATATGATTGGATATTTTTGCATAATATCTCAGGATTAATTACTAAATTTGGAGGTGCAAATTCCCATATGTCCATTAGATGCTCTGAGTTAAGTATTCCTGCTGCTATTGGCTGTGGTAACGAAAAATTTGATGAATTACTTAATTTTCAAAATCTAGAAATTGATCCATTAACAAACACAATCAATGGGAATTTTTAATGATTAAAAAAGGAATTGTAATTTGGATAACAGGTTTATCAGGAGCAGGAAAAACTACAATTTCCAAAAAAATGTTTCTTTACCTCAAGGAAAAAAATCCCATCCATCTAGATGGTGACAATCTTAGAGATATACTATCGATTAGACACAAAAAAACTTTTACTAAAAAAAGCAGAAATAAAATAGGTTTACTTTACTCGAAAATGTCCAAATATTTAGCGGATCAGGGGCATTTAGTAATTATTTCAGTTATGGCATTAGATAAATCAGTATTTGAATGGAATAGAAAAAATATTAAAAATTATTTTGAAGTTTATCTAAAAGTCTCAAAAAGGGAATTAGTTAAAAGAGATCCTAAAGGAATTTATAAAAAATATAAACAAGGAAAAGTTAGATATATATCAGGATTTGACATATCATATGATGAGCCTTACAAACCAAATTTAATTATAGAATGGAATAAAAAACTTACTATTAAGAAAACGTCAGAGCTTATCTTAAAAAAAATAAATGAAAAATATTTTAGTAACTCAAAGAAGCGACTATTTAAAAAAAAGAAAACAGCTTAACGATTCAATAGATCAAAGGCTTGCCAATTTTGTTATAAAGTCAGGATATAGGCCCATACTAGTTCCTAATGTAAATTACAAAAGTTTTTTAAAATGGATTAGATATCTAGATTTCTCTGGTATATTATTAAGCGGTGGTGGTGTCATTGGTTCGAAAGAAAATTTAAACAGAGACAAAATAGAAACTAAACTAATAACTCTGTCTTTAAAAAAAAAAATTCCACTTTTTTCGATATGCAGGGGTATGCAAATGGTAGGTTTTAATTTAGGCGTTACTCTAAAAAAAGTAAAAAATCATGTAGGCTTGAAACACAAGATTTATTTGGAGAGTAAAAAAATTACTGTAAATAGCTTTCATGATTACAGTCTAGTTGAGTGCCCAAAAAATTTTAAAGTTTTATCAAGATCTGAAGACGGCAATATAGAGTCCATTATTCATAACCAATTAAAAATATATGGTTGCATGTGGCATCCTGAAAGAGAAAAAATATTTAGGCCCTATGATCTTAAAATGTTCAAAAAAATTTTTCAGTAAAATTAGATGTTAAATATAATCATTCTAGCAGCTGGCAGGGGATCTAGATTAAAGAAAACAACGATAGATACACCAAAGGGTTTAATAAAAATCTATAAAGATAAAACTTTGTTAGATTTACAAGTAAAAATTTTAAAACAATTTAAAAATTCAAAAATAATAATCGTCACAGGTTTTCAAAAAAATAAAATTATAAATAAATTTAAAGATGAAAAATTTACTTTTTTATTCAATAAAAAGTGGAAGAAAACAAATATGCTATATTCGCTATATTGTGCTGACAAATTTTTAAAGAAAAATTCAAGCCTAGTTTTGTACTCAGATATACTTTATTCAAAAGAAATAATTTCAAAGATAATCAGCAATAAAAAAAACCTATGTGTTGCATATGACGCTTACTGGTTAAACTTATGGAAAAAAAGATTTAATAAACCTGAGTTAGATGCTGAAAGTTTTTATATTAACAAATACAATCAAATTACAGAAATTGGCAAAAAAATTAAAAAAAATGAAATTAAAAAAATTAAAGGTCAATACATGGGAATTATTAAAATAAATCCTAGGGCATGGAAAATAGTGAAAAATGAGTTAAACATTGAGGAAATAAAAAAAAATCACCTAACACATATGCTAGATAAAATAATAAATAAAAATATTATACCAATTTATGGGGTTAAAAATACAAAACCATGGTATGAGATAGATAGTAATAAAGATTTAAGATTAGCTAAAAACAGCATAAAAAGTTTGTATAATAATTTTGAGTAATATGGTTACAAAAGGCATAATTCTTGCTGGCGGACATGGCACAAGACTCTTTCCATTGACCAAGTATATTAGCAAACAACTATTGCCGCTTTATGATAAACCTCTAATTTTTTATCCTCTTTCAATATTAATGTTAAGCAAGATAAGAGATATTCTTATAATATCAAAAAAACAGGAACAAACCTTATTTAAAAAAATACTTTCAGATGGAAAACATTTAGGACTAAAAATCTCTTACGCTGTTCAAGATAAACCATCAGGTTTGCCAGAAGCATTTGTGATTGGAGAAAAATTCATTAATAGAAATAGAGTTATGTTAATTTTAGGAGATAATTTTTTTTATGGGCAGGGTTTAGAAAATGCGATTTTAGAAGCAATCAAATCTAAGAAGAATTATATATTTGCATATAAAGTAAAAGATCCAAAAAGTTACGGAGTATTAAAATTTAAGAAAAATGGAAAAATTGATAAAATTTTCGAGAAACCCAAAAAATTTGTTTCAAATTATGCAATACCAGGTATTTATATATACGATAAGTCAGTTTCAAAACATTCAAAAACTTTAAAAAAATCAAAGAGAGGTGAAACCGAAATAAAAGATTTAAATAATATTTACTTAAATAAAAATTTATTAGAGGTAAAAATTTTTGGCAGAGGAGTTGCATGGCTAGATGCCGGAACTCCAGAAAAATTATTAGAAGCAAGTGAATTTGTAAAAGTAATTGAAAATAGACAAGGATTTAAGATTGCTTGTTTAGAGGAAATTGCTTTAAGAAATAAATGGATTACAAATAAAGATGTATTAAATTCAATATATAAAATACCTGATTGTGAATATAAGGATTATTTAAAATCGCTTATAAATGAAAAAAATTTTACACATAATAAATAACGACAAAGATGGAATATTTCACTTCGTAAATAAACTTATAAAGACAAGTCTAAAAGATCATGAAAATAAAATTCTTGCAAAATATTCTAACAGTAAAAATATAATAAAACTTGACAGTGGTAAAAGTTTAATTGAATTTTTAAATCAACCCTCACATATATTTTCAAATTTCTATGAATTTTATCTGAAATTATTAAATAAATTTAAAAGAGATTATTTTAACTTAAAATTTGAACCAAATGTTCTTTTTAATTTTTTTTTCAATGAAATAGATTTTGAAAAATTAAAAGAAAAAATCCATGAGACAGACATACTTATAATTTATACCTTTAAAGAGGTGTTGTCACCAAAAGATCTTAAAACGATTTATGATTATTTTAAATGTAAAATTATTTTTTATCCTTTAGATTACGAATTATTATCTGGAGGATTTCATTTTGAAAATAACGAAAATATATCTCAGAAATTAAAAAAGAAAAATTATCAATTAATTAATTATAAAAAAAAATATTTGTCGGATTTAAACATACATTGGATCGCTGGTAATCAATTTATTGAAAATAAAATTCAATCTTCAGAAATTTATAATCATAAATTTCATAAAATTACAAAAATTTATAATACACTAGAAAAATTCGAATTTTCTGATGAAGAAATTCTCAAGTTTAAAATAGAAAATAAATTAAACAATTACGATTTAATTGTTTTATTTAGCAGTCTTAAATTATCAGATAGCAGAAAGGGCATAAGTGAATTAATAAATTGTTTGAAATATTATGATAATCTGCCAAATGTAAATTATAAAATAGCTTTAGTTTCTCTTGGTAAAGAAATAAATTTAAAATTAGGGACAAAAAAAATTGATTATTTTCATTTTAACTACATTAAAGATTTCAGGCATCTTAATCTTATTTTCAACTCTTGTGATATCTTTATGAACTTATCAAAGTATGATTTTGGTCCTGTCCTTTGTGAAATAGCATTTCAAAATAATCTTTTCATTTTGTCTTCAAATGTTGGTATAGCTGGAGAAATAGTAATTAATAATCTAAATGGATTTATTTATAAAAAAAAAGAGGAAATAAGTAAGAAATTTGAAAAGACAATAGAATTAGCCATGAGAAAAAAAGAACCACTAAACAATGATCAAACTTCCTTAATGAAAAAAATTTATGTTTTAAATAAATCAGAAAAATTTAATTATATATTTGATGAATAATTTTTATAAAAATAAGAGAGTGTTAGTAACTGGTCATACTGGTTTCAAAGGGTCGTGGTTAAGCTTATATTTAAATTTATTAGGATCGAAAGTTTATGGCATATCTTTAAGTCCAGAAGATAAAATCAATAATTTTGAGTTATCAAAAATAAAAAAAATTTTAAAAAAAAATTATATTTTTGATCTAAGGGATAAAAAGAAGCTTGAACGAGTAATTAAGCAAATAAAACCAAATATAATATTTCATTTAGCAGCCCAACCTCTAGTGAGTATTTCCTACAAAGATCCATATTTAACATGGACTTCAAATCTGATGAGCACATTAAATTTATGTGAAATTGTAAAAAATTATAAAAATAAATTAATCTTTGTGGTTATTACTAGTGATAAATGTTATGAAAACTTAGAGTTAAATAGAGGATATAAAGAAACTGATAGATTAGGTGGAAAAGATCCTTATAGCGCTTCTAAAGCATCTGTAGAAATATTGTGCAAATCTTTTTATAACTCTTTTTTTAAATTTAAAAAAAATATTAAATTTGCAACATCTAGGGCGGGTAATGTTATTGGTGGGGGAGATTGGTCTGAAGATAGACTCATACCTGATGTAATAAAATCTATTCAAAAAAATCAAATATTAAAGATTAGAAGTCCAAAATCAACAAGACCTTGGCAGCATGTTTTGGAACCTATAAACGGATATCTCAGACTAGCCTTTAAGTTGGAAAAAAATAAAAATTTAAATGGCCAAAGCTTTAATTTTGGTCCTGGTAAATTTAAAGATTATAATGTCCAAGATGTAATAAAATTATTTCAAAATTTTTTTCCAAATTTAAATTACAAAATAATCAAAAATAAAAAATTTCATGAATCAAAATTACTTAAGTTAAATTGCGAAAAAGCATACAAGTTATTAGGATGGAAACAAATATTAAATATTGATCTAACTATTACCTATACGGCTTTATGGTACCAAAATTTTCTAAAAAAAAAGAAACGATTTGATATGCATGATTTTTCAATATCACAAATAAAGGATTTTATTAAAATTAAAAATGGGTAATCTGAAAAAGATTAAAGTTTTTGAATTAAAAAAGTTCAAAAATACAAAAGGTAACGTTCTAAGAGGTTTTAGAAAAACTGATAAATATCCTGGTATATCAGCCGAAATATATTTTAGTTGGATAAATAAAAAAGCAATCAAAGGTTGGAAGCTTCATAAAAAAATGACAATGAACTTAATAGTTCCTGTTGGAACTATAAAATTCGTCTTTTACGAAGATAGCAAATTTAAAGAAATTATAATTGGAGATAAAAACTATTCGAGAATATATGTGCCTAATAATATTTTTTTTGCGTTTCAAAACCTATCAACAAAAAAGAGTTTAGTTGTAAATAATGCAAGTATCATTCATCAAAAAAAAAATGAAATAGTAACAAAAAAACTTAATGAGATAGATTATAAATGGAAAAGATAGATACAGTTATACTGGCTGGGGGGTTTGGTACAAGATTAAGTGAAAAAACTAAATATATACCAAAACCGATGATCAAACTAGGAAGTGACCCTATTTTATTACATATTATAAAAAAATATATTTATTCTGGTTGTGATAGCTTTATCATCGCTACTGGTTATAAATATAATATTATAAACAATTATTTTAAATCTAAGTGTAAAAGTTTAAAAAAAATAGGAGCAAAATCTTATCTTTATAAATTAAAAATTAATAAAACTAATATCTCAATTAAATCAATTTATACTGGTTATAATTCTTTTACAGGCACCAGAATAATCAAGATTAGCAAATATATAAATTCAAGAAGATTTTTTCTTACTTATGGGGATGGATTAAGTGATCTCGATTTAAATAAACTTTTAAATTTTCATATAAAAAAAAAAGCTATTGGAACTGTAACTAGTGTGCGTCCACCTGCAAGATTTGGAGAATTAATAATAAAAAATAATATTGTTGTATCATTTAAAGAAAAACCGCAGTTAACAGATGGATGGATAAATGGAGGATTTTTTGTATTTGAAAAAAACTTTACTAAAATTATTAACAAGAAAAAAAATGTAATGTTAGAAAGGCAACCACTAACAACTTTAACAAGAAAAAAAGATTTAGCTGCATTTAAACATTATGGTTTTTGGCAGTGTATGGATACTTTGAGAGATTATAATTTTCTAAAAAAAATAAATAATAAAAATGCTCCGTGGAAAAGATAAAATTTTGATAACTGGAGCAGATGGATTTCTAGGTTTTGAAATATTTAAATTTTTAGTTAAGAAATATGATGTAGTTGGAACATCTAAAAAAAAAAGTAAAATATTTTTTAAGTTAAATTACCCTAAGGATAGTATTAACAAAATAAATCTAGATAATGTCAATACAGTGCTTCATTTAGCATCACCAGACAGACAACAATCAAAACAAAACTTTTTTAAATCTAAAAAAATAAATTTAGAATTTACAGAAAAATTAATAAAAAGATGTGTAGATAAAAAAGTTAAAAGGTTTATTTATTTTTCATCAATTGGGGTTTATGGCAATAATTTAAAAAAAAAAGTTTCTGAATTAAGAAAACCATTGCCAAATGATAATTATTCTAAAATCAAATATATAGTTGAAAAAAAAATTTTAAAAAAAAAAAAAATCAATATAATTATAATAAGAATTTCAAATATAATTGGCACACCTAGCAAAGTTTCAAAAGGTTTTAGAAAATTATTTTTAGCGGATATTTGCTTATCTGCAATTGAAAAAAATAAAATAATTCTAAAGTCAGATGGAAATCAATTTAGAGATTTCCTTGATTTAAGAATTTTACTAAAAATAATTTTAAAAATTTTAAAGAAAAAAACATATAATAACAAAAATTATGTTTTTAATGTTTCATCCGGCAGATCAATTAAAGTATTAGAAGTTGCAAATTATGTTAAAGACATAATGAAAAAAAATTTCAATAAACAAATTAATATTTATACTGGAAAATCTTCAAACGAAAATTATTATGAAATATTAAATAATAAGTTAAATAAGCAATTTAAAATAAATACTAATTATAACTTGAATAAAACAATATTAAATATAATTAAATTTTTATACAAAAATGGAAAAAAACTTAGTTAGCGTTATAATCAATAGTTATAATGGTGAAAAATTTGTGCAAAAATCTTTAAACTCCGTTTTAAATCAATCTTACAAAAATTTAGAAGTTATTTTTTGGGATAATGCATCAACAGATAATACAAAAGATATTATTAACCTAAGTAATAGTGACAAAAGGATAAAATATACTTACTCAAATAAATTTCAAAAACTTTATGCCGCAAAAAATGAAGCAGTAAAATTAGCTTCAGGCACCTATCTAGCCTTTTTAGATGTCGATGACTGGTGGGACAAAGATAAATTATCAAAACAGATAACTTTAATGGAAAAGAAAAATTACGATATATCTTGTACAAACTATTATCTTTTTAATGAAAAAAAAAATATTACTAAGAAAATATTTAAAAAAAGTTTCGACACGAGAGACTCATTTAACTTAGCATTAAAAAATTATTTTGTAGGAATGTCTACGCTTATTATTAAAAAAGATTTATATGATAAATTGTGTTATGGATTTAATAAATCTTATGAAGTAATTGGTGATTACGATTTGGTACTAAGAATATTAAAAAATTCAAATATATTGTACATAAATGAACCGCTATCATATTATAGATGGCACCATTCAAATTTAAGTAATAGAAAATTTAGACTTAATATCCTAGAATTGATAAAATGGAAAAAGAATTTGCAAAAAATAGAAAACTTTTTTTCAAGTGAAAATCTTTTATTTTTAAATAATCATATACTTTTCTTAAAAGCTTTATATCTAAAAAAAAATAAAACAAACAAATATATTTATATGCTTATGAAAAACTCAACATTATTTTATACAAAAATTAAAATAATTTTAATTTTAATTTTACCTAAATTTTTATTAAAATTAATAAGGTCTTAGATGAGATTTTTGATACTTGGTAGTAGTGGTCTTATTGGATATTCATTATTTAAATTATTAGAAAAAACAGATAATGAAGTATTTGGGACTTACAACAGCAACAAGCTTACCCATAATAAATACAAAAAGAAAATAATTAAATTTAATGCGTTAAACAAAAGAAATTTAATTAAGATTATAAATAATTACAGACCTAATATTGTTATAAACTGCATAGGAATCACAAAGCATATAAAGTTAAAAAAAAAATCAGAGATTTTTAAAATAAATTCAAAATTTCCCCATTTTGCAAAGAGAGTGAGTAACAAAAAATTGGCTAAGTTTATTCAAATAAGTACAGACTGTGTTTTTGATGGCAAAAAGGGGAATTACACTGAAAAAAGTATTCCAAATGCTGATGACATTTATGGAATTTCAAAAGCTAGAGGAGAAATAGAAGATAATAAAAACTTAACAATCAGAACCTCGACTATTGGTCACGAATATTTCTCAAAACGTGGACTTTTAGAGTGGTTTTTAAGTCAAAAAGTGCAATGTGATGGGTATTCCAAGGCCTACTTTAATGGTTTTCCAACATATTACTTTTCAAAAATATTATTAAAAATTATTAAACTAAACTTATCAGGAATAATACATATTTCAGGAAAAAAAATTTCTAAGTACAATTTAATTAAAATAATCAACTATCAATATAAAAAAAATATTAAAATTAAAAAAAATACAAATTTCTCAATTAATAGAACTTTAAATAATAATCTTTTAAAAAAAAAAGTAGGTAATTTTGATAAAAATTGGGAAGAGTTAATATCTGAAATGAAAAATGCAAGATAAAAAAAACTCGAACATTAAAAAGATATTAGTTTTTTCTTGGACTATAGTGTTATTTTCACAATTCTTGAGAAATGGCTATCCTGAAATTTACTTTCCAATATTACTGACATTGTTTATTCTCATTATTATTTTTATATTTAATAATGGTTTTATTTTTGGATTAGAAGATTATCTCACAATCTCTGTTTGGATATTTTTTTTCTTAATAATATATATTTGTTCTATAAGTTTTATATTTTCAGACTTAAAAGATTTCTTAAAAGCATTTCCAAGAATAATTATTATGCCTCTTTCGTTTATTATTTTTCTAAATTTTGCAACTGATAAGAGAATGTTTTTGTTATTAACAAATATTCTAATTTTATTTTCGTTTATTGCGTCATTATCTGTTATTTACCAGGTGTATTTTGGCCCACTTCAATTTTTAGTAGATAGCACAATGAGACTTGGCCTTGAAAGATATGCATCAACGTTTGGATCATTAACAATATTTGGCGGTGTAACAGGTATAATATGTATGCTTGTATTAAGAAATAACCTTTCTTTTTTAATTAAGATACTACTTTTGGGTCTTTTTTTTATAGCCTCCTTGATTACATTGTCAAAAGCAGCAATTTTAAATATTTTGCTTGTAATTATATTTTCAATTTTTTTTGTTAAGATTAGAAATAAAATTATTTTAACACTATCAATTATAATATTAACCACCATCGTGTATTTCAGTTTTCCTGAAATTAATGAATATTTAAATAAATCTTATGAAATGATTTTTGAAAATAATGAAAATGTATCATCTA
>MDTC01270845.1_pt1 | contig 10470 bp, 10 predicted proteins | sample 811181 | NCBI WGS metagenome assembly MDTC01 (sample SAMN05326644, study PRJNA326480) | marine metagenome | isolation source: seawater | place: Pacific Ocean: North | collected 2011
GTCAACGTAGTCAAAATGCATACGAAAGTTCATATGTATTTTTAAGTGTTGTAAAAGAACAACAAGAATATACACTACCTGATGAAATTGAAGAAGTAAGACAGGTATTCAGACGTAGTGTTGGTAGTGGTAGTAATGAAACTGGTACTCAATTTGAACCATTTGAAGCGGCATTTCAAAACACTTATTTGTTACAAAGTGGACGTATTGGCGGCATGGCAACATATGAAATGTATTACCAATATCAAGAATTAAGTGCTAGACTATTTGGTGGCTTTGTAAATTTTGAATTTAATCCTGTAACAAAAGTTGTTACTGTATTAAGAAAATTTAGTGCAAGTGGAGAAGTTCTTGTGTTATGGACATATAATTTACGTCCTGAAAGTAGATTGTTACAAGATAGACATGCCGGGCCTTGGATACAAGATTATGCATTAGCACTAGCAAAGTATACACTAGGCGAAGCCAGAAGTAAATTTAGCACAATTGCAGGACCACAAGGTGGTACCAGTCTTAACGGCGATGCTCTTAAGGCAGAAGCACAAGTTGAAATAGATAAACTTGATGAAGAATTACGTAATTACATAGACGGGTCAGACCCACTTTCATTTATAATAGGTTGACATTTCTTATATCTATGTTATTATATGTAATATAATAGATAAGAGGCTTGTATGATAATAGGAATATGCGGATTAATAGGTTCTGGTAAAGGAACTGTTGCGGATATTTTAGTAGAAAAAGATTACAAAAAAATTAGTTTTGCTGATAAACTTAAAGATGGTGTAGCAGAAGTATTTGGTTGGAATCGTCAAATGTTAGAAGGAGACACTAATGAGTCTAGACAATGGCGAGAACAAGAAGATACATTCTGGACACAGGAAACTGGCGAAACAGTTACACCTCGTTCTGTCCTTCAACTGTTTGGTACTGATTGTATGCGGAATGGTTTTTTTGATGGCATCTGGGTAAGTTTGTTAAAGAAAAAACTATTAGAAAATCCACATACAAATTTTGTTATTCCTGATGTAAGATTTGAAAATGAAATAAAAATGATAAAAGATGTAGGTGGTGAAGTATGGGTAGTAGTTAGAGGCTCAACACCTGAATGGTTACAAGATTATCAAAGGAATAATATTACCCCGCCAGATAATATACACAGTAGTGAATATCGTTGGGTTAAAGCAAAAAAAGATTATATCATAGACAATAACAGTACACTAGATGAACTTAGACGTCGGGTGTCAAGTCGCCTCGGTTCCACCCAAACTTTATTAGTTCCTGATTGCAGTTTAGACATACAGTTTTCAGATTACGGTTGCTAACATTATTTAAATTTCCATCTATATAAAATATTGTAACTTGACTCCTGATACTAGGTTTAAATCCACACGCCTCACATTTTCTCTTAACTTTGTACCCACTATCAACCCATAAAGGCTTAACAGGCTTGTGTGATTTTAAACATTGCTCGCACTTTTTCCTAAAGTAAATTTTATCATTTTTATAATAATTTACTGCTTTAGGACGTTTCCCACATATATCACAAACCGGTCTCATACGTGTATTTACACGGACCTTTAAAGGGATTGGTTAAAATAGGTGTTTTTTAAGGTGGTGTGGATAAATAACAGTATATAAAATACCTTAATAAAAGGAAAGAGAATATGGCACTAATATCACCAGGCGTAGAAGTTACAGTAATAGATGAAAGTAACTATACTCCATCATCAGCAGGAACGGTAGCGGCAATAGTTATAGCGACTGCAGAAAACAAAACAAGTGGCACTGGCACAGGAACTGCATCCGGCACAACTGCAGCCAATGCAGGCAAGACTTTCTTAATAGGAAGTCAGAGAGAATTAACAAGTACATTTGGTAATCCATCATTTTACAATACTGCTGCAGGTACTCCGATAAACGGATACGAACTTAATGAATATGGTTTAATGGCTGCATATAGTTTACTTGGTGTAAGTAATCGTGCATATGTGACGAGAGCAGATGTTGACTTGGCAGAATTAGCAAGTAGTACAAGCAGACCATTAGGACAACCTACAAACGGTACAATATGGTGGGACGTATCTGCAGATACAAGATGGGGAATTTTTGAATGGAACGGAAGTACAGGATCATTTACAAATAAAATTCCTACAGTAATAACAAGTACAGGCGATTTAGACGGTGGAGTTCCAAAAACATCAATTGGTGCTATAGGTGATTATGCATTAGTTGCAACAAATGTTAGTAACCCTGTTTATTATAAGAATCGTGCAAATGCTTGGATCTTAGTAGGAAGTGCAAGTTGGCAAATTGCTCATGCAACAATAGCAGGTACTGTTGCAAGTCCTAGATTTACACAAGGACATGCCATTACGATAAATGGCACAACTGTTACAATGGTTGGTAGTACAGTTACAGAACTGAAAACAAGTATTAACAATGCTAGTATAACTGGTGTTACTGCAGATGTTCATAATAACAAAATTGAAATTTATGCAAATAGCACTGCAGTAGGTGTAGATAGTCAGGCAGACGGAAAAATTGTTTTAGCAAATGCAAGTGGAAGTATATTATCAGATGCAGGTCTTTCTGCAGGAACATATGCAAGACCATTAATTGCACAAGACCCACATTACACAGTTCCAGCATGGAAATCAACTGACAGTGTACCTAGACCGACAGGAAGTGTATGGGTAAAAACTACTGCTAGTAATTTAGGATTCTTAGCAGATGTAAGCACATACAGTACTTCAAATGCTTCTTTTTCAGCAAGTACAGCAACTGCATATACAAATGATGTTACTGCTTTAAAAAATATGGACTCAACAGGCGGAAAAGCAATTACTGCTGGAAGTTATTATATACAGTATGACGTAACAGAAAACGATACAGTAACTTACAAGTTATTCCAAAGATACAGTGCAGGAGCATTAAGTGTTACAGGATTAATAAATGCCGCAACACCATTAACTGCAGGAAATAAATTTACTATAAGTGCAAGTAGTGCTAACAGTACTACAATGAGCACCGCAGTAGAAGTTACATTAACTGGTACAACAATTGCAAGTATAGCAAGTGATATAAATGCCGCAAATGTTACTAATGTAAGTGCAAGTGTTGATAGTAGTGGATACTTAGTAATTAAACATGCAATAGGCGGAGTTATAATACTTAAGAATACAACAGGTACTCCTCTTACAGATGCAGGTATTACAACAAGTATAACAACAAAACAAGTAAGAGGCGGTAACAGTAGTGACTTAATTGTAAGTAATTGGATTGCTCCAACATATACTGCAAGTATAAGTGCTCCTAGTGCTAACCCAACAGATAAAACACATTGGTATGCAGGTGGATTTGAAGCAGACATATTAATACATAATGGTACAACTTGGAAAGGATATCAGAATATAACTGATACTAGAGGTTTTGCTCTAGCAAGTACAAGTCCAGATGGTGTTATTTTTAGTACAACTGCTCCAACATTACAAAGCGATGATAGTGCATTAGTCAACGGTGATCTATGGATTGATACTAGTGATTTAGAAAATTATCCATCACTATACAGACGTGAGACTGTTGATGGTGAAGCAAAATGGGTAGCAATTGATAAAACTGATACAACTACAGAAAATGGAATTATTTTTGCAGATGCACGTTTTATGGGTGATGGCACAACTGATGTTGTTACAGGTACTATTCCTACAATCAAAAGTTTACTTACAAGTGATTACTTAGATATTGATAAGCCAGATCCTACAGTTTATCCACGTGGTATACTACTTTTTAATACAAGACGTAGTACATATGGTGTAAAGAAATTTAGATCAGATTATTTAAGTAGAACAAATTTTAGTGATACAACATTATATCCTAGTTTACCAACAGAAAAGGATGCATGGGTAACAGAAAGTGGTAGTACATTTGGGCGTAAGGCAGTCCGTACAGTAGTTTCAAATGCAATGAAGACTGCAATAGATGCAAGTGCTGAATTACGAGAAGATGCAAGAACATTTAATATTATTGCAGCACCTGGTTATCCAGAACTTATAAGCAATATGGTTAGTCTAAATAACGACAGACGACAATCATGTTTTGTTGTAGGCGATACACCAATGAGACTAGCAGCCACAAGTACTGCTATAGAGAATTGGTCTACTAATACTGCGAAAGCATCAGATAATAATGAAGATGGTTTAGTTACTAGTGATCCTTACTTAGGTGTATTTTATCCTAGTGCAACTACAAACGACATAAGCGGAAATACAATTGTTGTTCCGGCAAGTCATGCTATGTTAAGAACTATTGCTAGAAGTGATGATATTAGTTTTCCATGGTTTGCACCAGCAGGAACACGTCGTGGACTTGTAGATAACGTAGCAAGTATTGGTTACATAAATGCATCAACTGGTGCATTTGTAACAGATAATATTCGTGAAAGTGTAAGAGATACATTATATACAAATAGAGTTAATCCAATTGCATTTTTTAACGGTAGTGGTATACTAAACTATGGTAATAAAACTAGAGCAGCAAGTACAAGTGCTTTAGATCGTATTAACATTTCTCGTTTAACTGCATATCTCAGACGTCAATTACAACAAATTGCAACAGGATATGTGTTTGAACCAAATGATAAAATTACTAGAGATGAGTTAAAACAACAAATTGAGCAAACATTAAATGATTTAGTTGCAAAACGTGGTGTTTTTGATTACTTAGTTGTATGCGATGATACTAATAATACATCGGATAGAATAGATCGTAATGAACTATATGTAGATGTTGCTATAGAACCTGTGAAGGCTGCGGAATTTATCTTTATTCCAATTAGACTTAAAAATACAGGCGAAATTGCAAGTGGAAACGTAGCGGCTGCAAGTACAGTTTAAAAAAAAATAAAAAAATACAATGGGGGTTTGATACCCCCATTTTTTATGACTAGAAACTGATAAATACTTTTATAATTAGAATTAGGAGCAGAATGAAATGTCAGTTTCATCATTAACAAAGTTTACAGTACCTATTGACGGTGACCAGAGTGCAGCCAGCCAAGGCTTGCTGATGCCAAAACTAAAATATCGTTTTAGAGCGAGTTTTGAAAACTTTGGAGTTAGCACACCTAGAACTGAAATGACTAAGCAAATAATGAATATTACTCGTCCGGCAGTTACATTTGAAGAAAATATGATTGACATTTACAACAGTAAAGTATACCTAGTTGGCAAACATACTTGGGATCCTATTACAGTAAATTTACGTGATGATGTAAACGGTGCTATATCTAGATTATGTGGCGAACAGATTCAGAAACAATTTGACTTTATGGAACAGTCAAGTGCAGCTTCTGGAATAGACTACAAGTTTATTACAAGATTTGAAATACTAGATGGTGGTAACGGTGCAAATACTCCAAACGTTTTAGAAACTTGGGAGTTATATGGTTGTTTCGTAGGGAATATTAACTATAACGAACTAGACTATGCATCACAAGACCCAGCAAATATAACAATGTCTGTAAGATTTGATAATGCAGTCCAAACACCACTAGGTGAAGGAATAGGAAGTTCAGTAGACAGAACAATTGGTCAAGTAGTAACTGGCTAATAGGAGTTAGTCAAAATGGCTAGTGTTAATCCTTTACTAAGTCAAATATCTTCGGGTGAAACTATCCGAGATTATAAACATGCATCAAAGACCTTTGTAGACAATAACTACGAATTACAACCCAAATATAGTAATTTATTTCATGTAGTTTTTGAATTTACTGCAGATGCTGCCACACTATTTGATACTACAGAACAATTAGAGATTCCTCTACTAGTAAAAAGTGCAGATTTGCCTGCATATACACTTGATGTGCAAACACATAATCAATATAATAGAAAAACGCAGAGTCATCATAGTTTTACTTACCAACCTGTAACTATACGTTTTCATGACGATACAAAAGAAGTAATTAGAAAAATGTGGCACAAGTATTATATTTTTTATAATGCTGATCCTACATATGACCTGGATGGAAATGCATATACTACTTCAGATAAGTATTCGAATCGTAGTCAACAACAATGGGGACTACAACGAGGCAATAAAAGATTTTTCAAAAATATAAAAATTTATAGTATGCAAAATCATAAATTTGGCGAGTATACACTTGTAAATCCAATTATTACATCTTTTAATCATGATGCACATTCATATGCAAATGGTGGTCTTATGGAAAATACTATGCAGTTAGCATATGAAACTGTAAAGTATGCAACAGGATATGTAAACAATATAAATCCTCGAGGCTTTGGTGATATACATTATGATATAGAAACAAGCGATTTAAGTGCAACTACTATTCCAGACAATTCTGCTTTTATAGATGGCACATTACAAAATGTATCTTCGCAACCAGTAAAAGACTTGTTTGATGGAAATGTGATAGGAACAATTACAGATGCTGATATAATTTTTAATCAAACACAACTTACCGGAGCATCTATTTTAACTGATACAATAAATATTTTTGCCAACAACTTGATTTCAGGTAAAAAGCCAGCAAGTAACATACTTGTTCCAATTGCTGGAGGTGCAGAATCATTACTAAACAAAACTTTTAAGGGTGCAGAAGATAAAATTGTAAATTTCTTTACAGGAACAACTTCTTCTCAATCTAATAGTGGTAATAAGGTTAAAGTACTAGATGGAATTGTATCGACTCAAGGCACAAATATACAAACTTATAATAATGGTAATTCAAGTAATACCTTTAATGTTGGCGGAAATACTAAACAAATCCCAGATGGCAGAGGCACAAAAAGTAATGCTAGCCGTATTAGTGATGTAAGATCATATGCACCTAACAGTGCAGTAAATAATACGATTAGTGATATTGTAGACGGGGTAATTTAGTATGGCACAAACAACAAACTTGCCTATAATAGATCCAGCAGATAACTTTGATCAAAGAGTACAAGACTACTTTGTAAATTACTTTGCAAACCCTATTAGAATGACAGATAACGAGTACGAAGCCGCGAAAAGTTTTTTTGTAAATAGAACAAAAAATGAAAATGCAGCGGCTGCACTAACTGCCGCAACAATAGAAGCCGCAAATAAACTAAATGTAAATATATTAGATATACTTAAAGAATTCGAAGGTGCGTCCAATTTAAAAAGTGCAGTGCCAACGTTTTTAAATTTAAGCAGACAATCCACAAGTTTGCTAGGATATGAGCAAAATATTAAACCAAATGAGAATATAGCCCGCCAAGTGGAGGCTTAAATGTTCAGTCGTAATAAGTATGCAAACGGCTTATATGAAATGAAAAATCCACAAAAGTACAGTGGAAACAAATCTCCAAGATATAGAAGTGGCTGGGAACATGCTTTTATGCGGTTTTGTGATAATCATCCTAGTGTTGTAAACTGGGCAAGTGAAGCAATACAAATACCATATCGAAACCCTTTGACAGGAAAAGGCACAGTATATGTGCCAGACTTTGTAGTAATGTATCAAGACAAAAACGGCAAAAAACATGCAGAACTAATAGAAGTTAAGCCAAAATCTCAAACTATTCTTACAGAAAAAACTCGTAAACAAGAAAAACTTGCAATAGCAATTAACCATGCAAAATGGGAAGCCGCAGCTAAATGGGCAAAACATAAAGGCTTACGGTTTAGAGTTGTAACTGAAGAAGATATTTTTCACAATGGAAAACGTTAACTAAGTATTAGTGTTAATATCTAGGAAACTTAATGAAAACACTTTGTTTAGGAAAAAATCATTCCTACACCGACGAAATGACATCTGCATTAGGATTGAATCACGGATTAATTACCAATACTTCGATTGATTTACAAGACGGATATTATCATACAAGTGTTGTTGATTTGCCACCTGGGGAAATTGTAGACCTTGCTAGACGCTTTGATAGTGTTGTTGTACTTGATCAGCCTATTGAATTATGGAATCATCCAACCGAATTTCATCAAACACAAGAAATCGCTTCACAACTTGGTAATAAAGTTTTGTGGCAAAACGCTAATGGCAGAGACCAATTACAATACTGGAAAAATTTAGTAACAGATAATAAAAGTTTTTGTATATTTCCTTTTATTGAACTGTTAACATTTAATGGATCTACAACTGTTTGTTGCAGGAGTGATACTCCTATAGTAGATGTTAACAAGTTAGAAAACTTTTCTACAGACAGTGCATACCAGAAAATACGTCAATCGATGATTAATGGTAAGTCGGTACCTGAGCATTGTAGTAGTTGTTATAAGATAGAAGATAAAGGTATACAGTCTGCTAGACAGGAAGAAACAGTTGAATGGGCATTGAAACTTAACTTAACATCAATTAATGATTTAAAAACAATCCATGATCCTGTATATTACGAAGTTCGTCCAAGCAATACATGTAACCTAATGTGTAGAATGTGCTCACCAAAGTGGAGTAGCCTTATTGAACGTGAGCAGAAAGATTTAGGTTTAATTCCGCAAGAGTATACAGAATCATTTAGTGATTTTGATGTTGTAAAAATTGAAAATGTAATAAAGTTATATGTTGCAGGTGGAGAACCTACTGCAATGCCTGAATTTTATAAGTTTCTTAGAAAATGTATTGAACAGAATCATACAGGTTTTGAATTTTTAGTAAACACTAATGCTGTAAAAGTATCAACATTATTATTAGAACTAGGTAAAAGTTTTTCAAACTTACAATATATTATAAGCATTGACGGATATAAACTTGCAAATGACTACACACGTTGGCGCAGTGAATGGAACTCGATGATTGAAAATGTAAAAAAATTACAAGAAAACGGACATACTATAACTTTTAACACCACATTAAGTTTATATACTATTTTTGATTATACTAATCTTATAGAATTTCTTGATAAAGAGTTTCCAGGATGTTTGATACACGGACAATTTGCAGAGAACATTTATCCTTTTATTTTCAATTATTCTACAGAACTAATTACTAAATTAGAAAGAATAAAAAATACAAATGCATACAGAAACAATACACTTTTTAATAGTTTTATTAATGGTGTAATAAATCTTGCTAAATCAAGTAAGTTAGATTATTCTAAATTAAGTAAATTTTTTAATTACAATGATCGACTTGACAAATCAAGGAACTCATGTTTATATAAGTATATACCTGAATTAGAACATCTTAGAACATTAGTAGGAGAGAAAGTCTAATGACAAAAAAACTTGAAGAATTATTCAACGTTGAAGTCAACGAAGAAATGCCTTTAACAAAAGAAGAAAATGCAAAAGTAGTAGAGGCTGTAACTGCGGATGATATCCCTGAATTACAGTCTGCAATGGCTAATGTAGACAAAATAGATGCAGCCCTGCCTAGTGTTAGAGAACTTGGCACCAGTGATAAAGAAATGGATGATATTGCAGATCTGGCAAAAGATACATTTAAGGATCTAATGGACTTAGGGATGAATGTTGAGGCACGTTTTAGTGGTGAGATATTTAACAATGCAAGTCGTATGTTAGATACTGCTCTTAATGCTAAACAACATAAAGTAAATAAAAAATTACGTATGGTAGATTTACAAATTAAAAAAGCAACACTAGATGCAAAATTAGCAAAACAGGCATATGACCGTGGTGATGATTTAGAAGATGGACAAGGTCATGCAGTAGATAGGACACAACTATTACAAGAAATTCTCGGACGTAATACACACGAAAAGGAATAAATACACACATATAAAAAGGATTGTAAGATGAAAAGTTTTAAGAGTTATCTTGTAGAAAATGAACACACATATAAGTTTCGTTTGAAAATTGCAGAGATGTTAGACGATGAAAGAATGGATGCACTAGAATCTGCACTTGAAAAATATGAAGTTTCAAGTATTAGTAAACCAAAAAAGACTCCTATACAAGAGCACCCAATGGACTTCCAAACATTAAATAATGCAGAAGTTTTTATTATGGATGCTGAACTAAAATATCCTGTAACTGCACATCAATTATACGAATACATTACGCAAACAATTGGAGTACCTGCTAGTCATTTAGTAATTATAAACAGTGACCATCCAGAAGAGATTGCACGTGAAGAAGCAATTAAAGAAGAAGGTAGTGAATATAGTGCTAAATTAGATGACCCAGATTATAAAGATGCTAAAGACGTGAAAGCATCAGATAGTTTTGGCGATGAGTATAACGGCAATATGCTCAAAGGTTTAGAGACTCGTAAATACGAGTTTGAAGCAAAAGGAAAGTAAATGCTTGATTTATATAAAGCAATAGACTCATTACGCAAAATTAATGAAGGTCCAAATAAAATGGGTCCTCAAGAAATTACAGTAGGTGATCGTGTAGAATTTGAAGGTGAAAAGTTTGAAGTAGTGGATGTTGAACTTGATACGATTGTTGCTGATAATTTAGAAACAGGACTTAGGAATAGGCTTCACACAGATAAAGTAACTA
>MDTC01037373.1_pt1 | contig 10469 bp, 8 predicted proteins | sample 811181 | NCBI WGS metagenome assembly MDTC01 (sample SAMN05326644, study PRJNA326480) | marine metagenome | isolation source: seawater | place: Pacific Ocean: North | collected 2011
GAGTCAGACAATCCACACGAATCAGTTGTTTGGTTCTTTTTTTGCTTCTCATTTGCTTTAAAATCTTTGTTTTCAGATTTTTCTTCAGATAATTTTTTAGAATTATCTTTAACTCCATCTAGTGTGTATAACTGAACAGAACTAGAAGTAGATTTAGGTTTGTTTTGCTTGCTTGTTTCTTTAATTGTTGAAGCACCTATTGATAGTCTCCATTCATTTTCAATTGCTGTTTTATTCATGCCGTAATTTTGTTCTATAGCTTTGTCTACAGACATCCCATTTTTGAGGCTTTGAATGAACTTTGTGAATGTCTGTGATCCAAAATTTTCAACCATATATTCAACAATTTTTTCTGCCTGTCCATAGAAAAGTATTACATCTTCAGGCTTACCAGGTGGAGATGTATATTTTGTTATGGGAAGTAACGTGTCTGTTGCCAAATTTATATCAAAGGAATTTTGATATGAAAACCCTTTAATAGGATTTGCATATTCAGCAATACCTTCATTTAACCAAGAAGGTATTATAGAAAAAGGAGATCCTGCAGCTCTTTCTACTAAGATATGGGCTATTTCGTGACTAGCTGTTCCTTTAGATTGCATTCCATCTAATAACAAAACAACTCCATGTTTGGGATAAGCTTGTCCTTGAGTAACTAAATTTTCAGATTGCGCATTACTCTTTGGAGCTAGTGATTTAGACATATATGCATAATCATTAAATAGAACAATGTTCACAGGTTCGTTACTAGCTTCTAATCCTAATAGGGGAGAAAGAGATTCAACAGTTTCAAAAGTAGCTTGTAATAAATCTTCGCTTCTTTTTTTTACTACATCTCCAAAGATTTCATCATAGTACATCGTGATCGTTTTCTTTTTTATACTATTCCAAGTTTTATTATTATCAAGATATACTATTGTCTCAGGTTTGGTATTAAATGTTTTTCCAGATTTTGTTTTTATAATATATGAATATTCTATAGGGCTTCCAGGAGGAATGTATCTACTAGAAGTGTTTGTTTCCCATGATAAATATCCTTCTATATTATTGTTTTCTTGAGAGAATTCTATGGGTTGAATTATATTTGCATTGCTATACCCGGTTTTTAGGACCAAATTGATTCCATATAACTCATCAGGTACGTTTCCTGAAATATTAAATTTCAAATTTTTGGGAAAATTTATTTCTATTGTGGTATTTATATCTTCTATTTCAGATTCTGCGATTACATAATTTAAACTTAATAGAGAGTATAGAAGGACACAAAAATATATAGGAATAGTTTTTTTTGTTATCATTTGTTTTTTGTTTCCAATAATCCGTAAATAATTCTCTGCATCATACTTATAAATGATAGCAATATAGAAAAATACAATAAGACATATAAAATGAATAAATTTATAGAACCTGCAATTAGCGCTATTGATAAAATAATTATTCTTTCAGTTCTTGTAAATATTCCAACTTCTCCTTGTATTCCATATGACTCATATTTTGCTTTAACATAACTTACTAGCTGATTAATTAAAGCAATTAAAAATATAATTAGTACAGTACGACTATCATCTAAGAAGAATATTATTAATCCTAAATATATTACAGATTCTGAAATTCGATCTATGACAGCATCAAAAAAACCACCCGAAATAGAATCTGATTTAGTGTATCTAGCTAAAGCTCCGTCTATCAGATCAAATAAACTAGAAATAATTATCATTATTCCAGAGAGAAGTAAATTACCTTGAATAATTAATAGCATAGTAAAAATGGCTAATACTAGCCCTAGGATTGTTATGGTATTTGCAGTAATTTTAAATTTAACTAATAAAGGTATTATTGATACATTTAAAATATTATTTAAACTTTGCTTAAGACCTGATCTAAGATTTTGGTATTTATTCAATTTATTATTTTTAATTTCTGTATATGTCAATTATTTTATCAGAAATGGTATCCCATCCATAATTCTTAATGAAATTGTTTCCATTTTCTAGCATTTCTTGTTTCATTTTTTTATTATTGTATAGATAATTTATTGCTTCATATATTGATTTGGAACTTTTAGGTTTAATTAATAATCCGTTTTTTTTATGCTTAACCAAATCACTGTACCCATCGATGTTAGAAGCAATTATGACTGTTTCACTTGCCATTGCTTCTAGTAAAATTATTCCAAAACTTTCATTTCCCAACGAAGGAGCACATAAAATGTCTGATTTTTTCAAATGATTTATTTTAGATTTTTCACTTATAATACCAGGGTTGATGATTTCTATGTTATCTGGCTTTAACCCTGTATATTTGTGTCCGATTATAGTTAAACTGACAGGGAATTCAAATTTGTATTTTTGCAGGCAATCAATTAAATATTTTAATCCTTTTCTTTTGTCGTTTCTTCCAATGAATATTAACTTTAAATTATTTGAAATCTCATTAATGTTTTGATTAGATTGTTTGTAGTATTTAATTTCTATTCCATTTGGTATTATCTGGTATTTGTTTGGGAAATACTTGTTTATGTAATTCTCAGCTGATTTTGAGACAACGATGTTTGTATCTATTTTTTTGTATAAATATTTAAATATTTTTGAAAGTCCTAATTTATACAATTTCGTACCTTCATTTGAGTGAAAAGTAGATATTGTTTTCCCTTTAAAATGATTAATAAAAAGCATTGGAAGAGTTCCTGCAAAAGGTTCGTGAACATGAACTATATCAGGATCATGAAATTTTAAAAATTTTTTGATTTTATTCCCAAGTAATAGTGATAGAACAATATTAGCTTCTGAACCTCCACTTTTCAAATTATATGGTTTCCCTATTTGGTAAACATTCTTTTTTTTTGTATAAGGATTTTCAGATTCAGGAATTACTATAATATGATCTATTTTTTTAGTTTCAAATTGATTTGATAGATTTTCTACATGGTTCCATACACCACCAGGAGATGATATTCCATAAGGACAAACTATACAAACTTTCATGAAAAAAGTTTTTTATTCTAATGATGATTCTATGAATTTATCAAGAAGTTCTCTTGCTTCATTGTCAGTATACTGTGATGGAGGTGATTTGAAATAGTAGCTTGAAGGAGCTTCTATAGCTCCAGCCATTCCTTTATCCATAGCTATTTTTGCACATCGGACTGCATCAATTACTACTCCTGCAGAATTAGGGCTATCCCAAACTTCCAATTTCAATTCAATATTTAATGGAACGTCTCCAAAGCTATTTCCTTCTAGCCTTATGTATGCCCATTTTCTGTCAGAAAGCCAAGGGACATGATCACTTGGGCCAATATGTATGTTTTTACTGTTCATTTCATAATCTATTTGAGAGGTAACTGATTGTGTTTTTGATATTTTTTTTGATGTTAGCCTATTTCTTTCTAACATATTTAAGAAATCTGTATTTCCTCCAAAGTTCAGTTGATATGTGTTTTCTAACTCCACTCCTCTGTCCATAAATAATCTACTTAACACTCTATGAACAATAGTTGCCCCAACTTGTGATTTGATATCATCTCCAATTATTGGCACCCCAGCATCTTCAAATCTTTTTTGCCAATATCCATTTGGGCTTGAAGCAATGAATACAGGTATGCAATTTATAAATCCGCATTCTGCTTTAAGTACTTGTTCAACGTACCATTTTGTTGCTTCTTCTGATCCAACTGGTAGATAACTTACAACAACATCTGTTTTAGTTTCTTTTAATATAGATACTATATCTGAAGTTGAAGATGGATCTTTTTCAATTATTTCTCCAAGATATTGACCTATTCCATCATGAGTCATTCCTCTATGAACAGGAACATTTAGTTTAGGAACATCTTGGAATTTTATTGTATTATTAGGTTCAGAAAAAATTGCTTCAGAAAGATCTTTTCCTACTTTGTTTTTATCTACGTCAAATGCAGCCGAGAATTCAATGTCTCCTATATGATATTTACCCAATAGTGGGTGCATTATTCCTGGAATAGTGTCTTTAGGATCAGCATTTTGATACTTAACTACTCCCTGTACTAAGGATGATGCACAATTTCCAACACCTATTATTGCTACTCTTACTTTACTCAAGATTAAACCTTTTGAAGATATATTAAACAAGACAAAAATTGTATCATTTCAGTGAAATGATTTCAATCATATTCGAAATTCAATTTAAATTATGTTTTCACTGCCAATTAATTTTGCAGATATTAATTTATCTGCAATTAACTTGGAAAGATATTTTTCATCTCCTACAACAATAGTTGAAAAATCGTTTAAATTAGAAAAATTCTTATGTATATATGAGTAAATTTCATCTTTGGTTATATTACTAATCAATTCGAAAAATAAATCATGATAATTTAAATTCAAATTTTCAAATATTATTTTGTTTATTAAACTAATAGATGACATGTGAGTTTCGAAATTTTTCAAGTAGCCTAATTTAATAGAAAATATTGCATTTTGCAATTCTTCTGTTGACAATTCATTATTGTTGAACAAACTGTCAATTTCATGATTTATTTCCTCAATAGAATCTGAGGTTTTTTTAGAATTTACTGACCCTCCTGCTATAATTGTCGGTTCCTTATTATTTGACCAACTTAATGAAGAGCCGAAACCATAAGAGTAGCCGTTTTTTTCTCTTAAATTCACATTTAATCTTGACATAAATGATCCACCAAAAATTTCATTGAATATTTCAAGAGATACTCTTTCTTTCATATTTGGAATGGTAAGTCGTTTACCAAAAAGTATTACGCTTTGAGGGCTTTGTATATTAGTGGATATTAATAAATTTTTACTATTTTGTTTGTCGTGTTTTATTATTAATGCTTTAGAATTTGATTCAATTTTAATATTGCTTAATTTGTGTATTAATTTTCGATTTTGATTTTTACATATTAAAGTGATTTTAGCTTGTTCAGTAATGCGCAACAATCTGGTAGTTATATTTATTATAGTACTTTGGTTTATTTCATTTATATCTGATAATTTCCCAATTGATGGATATGATTTTGTGGAAGTGTGTTTATACAAGTTTTTTAATAATCCTGACCTTGCTAAAAACATAGGATTTCCCTGGTTTTGTATAATTTCTCCAATTCTTAATTTTTTTATTCTATTAAACTCTTGTGAATTTATATTGATGCTTTCTAAGGCGCTCAATAAAATATCTAAAGATTTTTCCCAATTATTAAAAGATGCTTGAAATCCAATTATAATTTTTTCGGTATCAGACGAATAAATTGGATCTGCTCCGCTGTTTTCTAATTGGTGTTGTAAAGAAGTGTTTGATTTGTAAATATTTTGTTCGAAAAATAATTTCAAACTTAAATTTACTGATCCACTAGGGATAGATTTGATTGTTTCATCGGCAATAGGCAAAACAAATACTAGAGTTAACAACTCTGAATTGGGTTTCGTAACTTGATATAAATTAATTTTATTATCTAGAATTATATGATCAATTTCAGGTTTACTAAAATCAAAATTATCATTACTTGAATTTGGTAATTTGTTCATTTTTTTATTTTATAATATAAATTGATATTTGGAGAGGTAACTAATGACTGAGCACATTTGGTAATTGAGTTTCTGTCAACTTCTTTATATGAATTCATAAAAGACATAAATTTCCCCGGATTTTTTTTATGAGTATTAAAGTAATTAAGAATATCTGCAATTCCTCCAAACCCACCTGATTTTTCTATTTGTCTGTTAATACTTAGTTCGTATTTATTTTTAGCAATTGTAAGTTCTTCATTTTCTATTCCAAATTCACTTATATTATGAATTTCATTAATTATTTTTTTATAAACTTTATCAAAGTTTTTTTCGTCTGTTAGAGTTGCTGATATTTCAAATTCTCCTGCTAATTCTTGTGAATAGTGACCCACATATACATCTTGAGCAAGCTGAGTGTCAGTCACTAAAGATTTTTCTAGCCTACTTCCTAACCCATCCCCAAGTATTAATGAAAGCATACTCATTGCAGATTCAGTTTCACTAAAATTTTCTGATTTTGTTGGCCATCTTATTATAACTTTTGGCATGGTTGCAGGACTTTCCCCCACAATTTCATGATTTTGAGTTGTTTTCAATGAACTGTATTGTTGTGATTTAAAATTAGGTTTTTCAGGAGAATTAATATCACCAAAATATTTTGTTATCCATTTTGTTGCTTTATCCACATTAAAATTTCCAGAAAGACAAAGACTGGCATTAGCAGGAATGTAATATTTTTTATGAAAATCTATTGTTTCACTTAGTTTTGCATTGTTTATATCTTTTTCTATTCCTATGGTTTGCCAATTGTATGGATGAGGATTTGGAAATACTAAACTTTGCATGAATTCTTCGCTATCTCCATATGGAGAATTTTCATAACTTTGTTTTCGTTCTTGTATAACAATTTTCTTTTCTTTTTCTAATTTTTCTTCATTTAAGGCTTCAGTTAAATATCCCATCCTATCTGATTCCATGTATAAAACTCTTTCCAAGTAATTTGGGCTTATGTTTTGCCAATAATTTGTACGATCAGTATTTGTTGAACCATTAATTCCACCTGGTTTGATACTTATGGGTTCAATTATAGAAAACCAGTTTGAATCACAGTTTTTTGATCCTTCAAACATCAGATGTTCAAATAAATGAGCAAATCCTGTTTTCCCTTTTTTTTCATTTTTAGATCCAACATGGTACCAAACATTTACAGCGACGTATCCCTTAGTTATGTCAGGATTCAGAACGAAATCCATTCCATTTTGAAGTGTGTTTTTTATTATAGAATAATTGCTTTTTGTCATTATAATGTACCCTGAGATCTGATTTTATAGCAATAAAGTTTTGATTCCAAGGTATAAGAAGTGATAAAATTTAATTATACAAATTAAATGAAAAAATTTTAAAGAGGTAAAAATGAAAAAAAAGAAATCCAATTTACAAAAAAATGGATTTGTTTATTTGATAATAGCATCAACATTGTTTGCTTTGATATTATCATCAATGTCTAACCCTTTTGGTGCAACCACGAATATTTCTGTAAGCGATTCGTTGGAAATGATAAGTGACGGAAGTGTAAAAGAAATAATTGTGGAAGGAGAAAAATTACTTATTACATCTAAAGACGGGAAAAAATTCACTTCGTCTAAAGAAGTCGGAGTGAGTTTAATCGAACTAATGAAAGACTCCGGAATAGACCCTATTAAAAGCGATGTGGATATAATCGTAAAGGGTAGAAGTGGTTGGAATACGGCATTTAATGTGCTTTTCAGCTTTTTACCAATCATATTTTTCGGAGGATTAATATTATTTATGATGAGGCAGGCACAAGGAGGGGCAAATCAGACATTTGGTTTTGGAAAAAGTAAAGCTAGAAAATTTACTGAGAATAGAACTGGTGTTACATTTAAAGATGTAGCAGGGGTAGAAGAAGCAAAATTAGAGTTAACCGAAATAGTAGAATTTTTAAAAGAGCCCGGAAAATTCAAAAAATTAGGAGCTAAGGTTCCTAAAGGAGTGTTATTAGTAGGCCCTCCGGGAACAGGAAAAACATTACTAGCAAAAGCTGTTGCAGGGGAAGCTAATGTTCCGTTCTTTTCTATAAGTGGAAGTGAATTTGTTGAGATGTTTGTAGGAGTTGGAGCATCTAGAGTTAGAGATCTTTTTTCACAAGCAAAAACTAATTCCCCTTGTATTATTTTCATTGATGAAATTGACGCAGTAGGAAGGCATAGAGGATCAGGATTAGGTGGAGGCCATGATGAAAGAGAACAAACTTTAAATCAAATCCTAGTTGAGATGGATGGTTTTGAATCTAAGGGTTTTAATATTATTATTATTGCTGCAACTAATAGACCAGATATATTAGATCCGGCTTTACTGAGGCCAGGTAGATTTGACAGAAGAGTTGTGCTTGATGTCCCTGATATGAAAAGTAGAACAGAAATTTTAAAAGTTCACTCAAAAGGAAAACCAATGGAAGAAGGAGTAGATTTATCTAAATTATCACAACAAACTCCTGGATTCAGTGGTGCTGATTTAGCAAATCTGATGAACGAGTCTGCTATACTTGCAGCAAGAAGGGAAAAAGATAAAATTGAACACGAAGATATTGCTGAATCTATAGACAGAGTTATGGCTGGACCAGCAAAAAAGAGTAAAGTATTAAGTGACCATTCAATTAAAGTTACTGCATGTCATGAGGTTGGGCATGCGTTGTGTGGACATCTTATTCCTGAAGCAGATTCGCCGGTTAAAGTTTCTATTATTCCAAGAGGACATATGGGTGGATATACAAAATTCTTACCAGATGACGAGACAGCTTTGCATACTAAAAAACAATTAGAAGCAAGAATTGTTGTTGCATTGGGTGGGAGAGCAGCAGAAGAAGTTGTTCTTGGTGAAATAACAACTGGAGCAAGCAATGACATGGAACAGGCCACTAATATCGCTAGAACTATGATTATGAAATATGGAATGAGTGATAATTTAGGGCCAAGAACGCTAGGTAAAAGAGAAGAGACCGTATTTTTAGGAAGAGAGGTGTCTGAGCAAAAAGATTACAGCGAAAGTGTTGCAAATCAAATTGATGAAGAAGTGAAAGATGTTATTACAAAAGCTTACGAAAAATCTAAAATGTTAATTAAAGATAATATGACAACTCTAAATGCTGTTGTTGATTATTTGATAGATAATGAAACTATTGAAGGTGACAAACTGACTAACTTATTATCTACACAATCTTGATAGGTTCATATTGAAAACAGAGCAAAAAAACAATCTATGGGTTTGGGTTGATTTAGAGATGACAGGATTGGATTCGTCTAAATGTGTAATAGTTGAAATCGCATCTGTTGTAACTGATACAGAACTAAATATAATTTCTCTAGGTCCTGATATTGTTATAGGCAGAACTGATCAAGAAATGGCAACATTAGAAGATTGGCCTAGAAAAATGCATAAGAAGTCTGGGTTACTTGATGATATTGAAAATTCTAAAACTTCTTTAATTGATGCCGAGAAACAAACTTTGGAATTTATTTCAAAGTTTGTTGTGAACAATTCATCTCCTTTATGTGGCAACAGTGTATATCAGGATAGAATTTTTTTAAAAAAAGAAATGCCAGAATTAGAAAAATATTTACATTATCGAAACCTAGATGTTAGCTCATTTAAAGAATCTTATATTGCATGGGGTGGTGATAAAAGTAAATTGCCTAAGAAAGAATCATCCCATCGAGCGATGTCAGATATCATTGAAAGTATTAACGAATTGAAATGGTATAAAGAAAATTTTATTTCTTTAATTTGAAAACTGGGATTTCGAACATCTTATGTAAATTGGGTTTTCTTATTTTTATATACTTTTCTAGTAGTTCCAACTCACTTTCTGTATAGGTATTAGTGGTTTTATTCAATTCATCTAATTTCATGGCATTTTCTAATTGTTGGTAGTTTAATCCTTTTAATTGATCTGCATCTGTTCTGCCATCATCCCAAAGTCCATCAGTGGGAGGGGCATCTATAATGTTTTTACTGATATTTAATTCTTTTCCCATCTCCCATACATCAGATTTCATGCAGTCACCTATAGGTGATATATCAACACCGCCATCTCCGTATTTAGTAAAAAATCCAATTCCAAAATCTTCAATTTTATTTCCTGTACCTACCACAAGACCATTATTAGTACCGGCAATTTGATATAATCCTAACATTCTTAATCTAGCTCTTGTATTGGCTAATGCATGTAGTGTGGAATAATTTATATTTTCAAACTTGAATTCAATTTCTAAAAATATATTTGTCATATCAATTATTTCATGTTTTACATTATTATATTTTTTGGTTAACCATGAACCATGATTTATACTTAAATTGTTTTGGGATTCGATTTGCTTTATCGGCATAGAAACCACTATAGTATCTATCCCTGTTTTTGCACAAAGAGTTGATACTACTGCTGAGTCAATACCGCCTGATATTCCAACAACTAAAGTAGACATGTTATGTTTCTCAGCATAATTTTTAATCCAAGAAATAATATCTGAATTTAATTTTTTATAATTCATAATTTCTTAACAAAATCTTCTATTCTATTTAATGCTTCAGCAATGTTTTCTTTTGAATTAGCAAATGAAATTCTTATATATCCTTTACCTTCTGCTCCAAATGATTCTCCAGATAAAGTGGCCACACCGTGTTCTTCTAGTAATCTGTTTGCAAATGACTCACTTGATAATCCTGTTTTAGTAATATTTGGAAAAACATAGAAAGCTCCTGAAGGTTTAGGACAGCTTATATTTTTAATATTATTTAATCCATCTACTATTAAATCTCTTCTTGATTTGAATTCATTTACCATTTTATTTACACTTTCTTGATTTCCTTTTAATGCTTCAATGGCCGCAATTTGTGTGAAACTTGCAGTGCAAGAATTACTATTTGTTACTAATTTTGTTATTGGGTCAA
>MDTC01081969.1_pt1 | contig 10469 bp, 4 predicted proteins | sample 811181 | NCBI WGS metagenome assembly MDTC01 (sample SAMN05326644, study PRJNA326480) | marine metagenome | isolation source: seawater | place: Pacific Ocean: North | collected 2011
ATCATCCGACCACTGCAGTACTCCATCGAGGTTTGAATAAAACTCAATTGCTAAAGTGTCCCCCTCTGGGTCAATTGTCAGAGACCCGTCCAGAGTGACCACATCTTGACTATAGTTTGCTGCTCTTAGAACATTAAATATTGGCTCAGGTATCTCATTATATAGAATTGTATCATAATTTAAAGTAACTGGACTATTGACTCCATCGTCAACATTGATGGTTAGTAAGAAGGTATCAGACGGCGGTGCAAGGTTACCGGGCGATGAACTCATTGGGAAGGTGTAGGACATTAATTCCTCACACAACATAGGAGAGTTGGACTGGTCTGGATAAGTCAATCCATATGAGGTGCTGATCCAGCAATTCAGTTCGTCGCCCTCAGGGTCGTAAGTGCCAGTTAGATTGACTTGCAAAGTTCCTGTCCTAGGAATGACTAGTTCATTGAAGGAATTCAATTCAGGTGTGAAGTCAACAAATACTACTGGGACAAAATTAACTAGTTCAATCGTTCTAATTTGCTGCACACAGTTCCCCTTATCATCACATAGCTGCGCGGTTATCTGGTGAATTCCATCGCTTAATGACTGGCTATTGGGGCCACTGTTAACGACAAATTCTGCTGAATCACCGATTATTCCATCTATTGATGAGGTCCATTCGAAAACTAACTGATCATCATCTAAATCCCATGAACGAGTCGCATTGAATTCAACCGCCGACGCGCTTGGGAATGTCGAGGATGGTTCTGGAGTATCCCAATACAAAAATGGTGCTTGATTGTCCAGCGGTAGTAAACAATAAACAATGATATTGTCATTAAGTTGTACTGAACTACTATTTGCTTGCCCGTCGTATGAACAAGAAACAGTTACTGTTGATACGGTTGATGGACCAGTGTGTGTCCACTTCTGACCGATGAAATCGGGGAATTTCACAAAACCGTCTTGGTTTGTGTTCTGCTGAGCATTTGGTTCATATTGGTCGAAATTTAGTTGCACTGGTGCGTCGGGAATGCCGTTAGAATTGTTATTTTGGACCCACACCGAAATATCCCATGCAACATCAATTTCTCCCGAAGGAGCAATTATTGCATCGGCTAACGCGATGCCATTGGGTTGGTGAAGGTGAAGATTAGAGAACGAATCGAGACTGATTATTGTCGACTGTGATAGATCGGTAAATCCGCTCCAGTTAACCTGACTGTTTTGGAGCGTTATTGAGCCGCTGCATTGAGAAGTTATCGTATTATCATTACCGCTTAAAGAATGATGGTCGGTTAGCAGCAAGCAAGCGGTTCCAGACAATTGGGCGCGGCTTAAGGACGAGGGGAAATTGCCGTTATTATTGCCGTTCCAAATTAACCCAGTATGATTACCCTCTAACAATATTAAATCAATATTTGCGGCAGCCTGATTGATGTCGACCGCAGGTCCTGAATCGGTACCTAGACGTTCAGTTCTGACAATGACGTCATGCATGTTGACCTGTCCACCCTGTTGCCCCAAGGTAAGGCCGCTGTTGTCGATTGAAATCGGGTCGTAAGCCGGAGCATTATCCTCAACTACGAGATGATTAAGCCACAAATCAACCGAATCTCGCACCATTACTCCGATGCCCGCTGAATTTGTAACCGTGCAGTAGTTACACGTTACGTCACCTGAATTAGTTTCAATGTCGTTAGATTTCTCAAATAGTAATCCGGCCTGTTCCATATTGGTTAGACCCAGGTTACCGTTGTTACTGGCTGTAAGATTCGATAGCGTCACGTAACGAGAATCGAATATATGAGCACCGGAATGGCCATTGTCAGTAAGGTGTAGATCGTCGATAATTATGGTCGAAGAATCGACAAACAGGCCGTCCTCAGTATTGTTGTGTAAAAACCAGTTTGAGCCTTGCATTGCGCCACCCGAGGTTGCGGAAACTCCCGGGCCGGCAGAGCCACTGATCTCTAACCCGTCAAATGTCGGTGCAAAGAAGGCTGACCTAATGGCTAGACCCGCAGAATGAGCACCTTGACCTGGTTCGCCCGAATCAGTAATCGTTAGATTTCTAAATGTGGTTGATGAATCGACGAAATAGAGTCGCAAACCAACAGTCGTTGAATCTTCAATTAGGGTATTTTCGAACCATGCACCGGTTGCGTTTACTTCGATTGCCGCAAAGCCAATGTTGGAGGTTTTCGCATTTGGTCCTCCTGTCCCACTAACAACCGTATTAGTAAAATCAGCGGATTCGTAGTTAGTGTAGTTAGTATGATTGGCTTTATCAACGTATATTCCCCGGTACATCGAATTGGTGATCACGCAATCACGGACAACTGCCCTGGTATAACCACCGTCGTCGATATGACGAATCAGCATACCATAATCCGATTTATCAACTGAGATATTGGTAATCAGCGGGCGACTATCCTCGACCCATACGCCAGCAGAAATAGCTAGTGCGCCTTCAGCTGTTACATTATCAACTGTAACTTCGTTAAAGATGCCACCAGAGTCACCCCATATGTTTAGTCCACGAATTCGCATGTCGCTGAGAACCGCTCGCTCAACCACTGGTGCTGAACCAGCACCAACAGATAACCCGATGCCAAAACGCCAATCTGCATATGAGAATCCTCTGCCGGCTTGATCAACAAATAAATCGCTAATTGTTGGATTAGCACTAGAAAATAAATCAATTCCGACCCTGGACGGGTTGATAATCGTGATATTGTTCAGTGTTGGATTCGAAGCATAAATGGTTACTCCATACATCGAGTTTTCAATAGACAGATTATCAACAACTGACCCTCTACCATTAGATGATTGATTGAATTGAATTCCGTAGTGTAGGCCGGTACTTACCCGATCAAAAGTAACTCTGCACGCTGAGTCACCCTGGATTAGGATTCGACCATCGACAAATATGCGAGCAGCATCGGGTAGCTTAACCACCGTACATGGAGCAATGACGAGTTCATCAGTCACATTGACAGTGTAGGAATTAGTAAGTTCAACTACACCGGACCATGTGGTTTGCGCCCTTGCGGTTGCTGAGAATATCGATTCTTCTGCTGCACTAACATTGTCCTCGGGTGTGAAATGAGTCAGCGGCAAGGTCACCATGATTGTTAGCATAAAGGCAAACGGAATGTAACTCCTAATCCCCTTATCCATAACTAATCCATGTTTCACAACGCTTTTCAATGGTTCGTCTTTATGGGCATTGTCAAATGGTTTACTAGGTGACAGTAATCAATAATAGACTGCTTCCTTAGGGAGTTGTATGGCTGAAGCGTTTGTGTTGTTCAAAACTCTCCCAGCGATGGAGCTAGCCGTATACCAGACGTTAACCAGCCACGCCTCAGTAGTTGAGGTTCACGCACTATACGGTGAGTTTGACCTACTGGCTCGTGTTAGTTCAGATGACTCGAGGAAACTTTCGACAATGCTGATGAATGAGCTTAGACAAATCGATGGAGTAAAAGACACACAGACACTGATTGCAGTGGAATATTAGGTGATATAATGGCGATTGGATTTGTATTGATTACGACAGAACCCGGCCAAGAAAAAGTCGTTAGAGAGCGTTTGGAGAATATCGCCTTGGTAACCGGTGGGTGGATGCTGTTTGGCGAATATGATTTAATCGCCAAAGTCCAAGCAGATGATGAATATGACCTTACTAGGTGTATCGTAGAAGAAATTAGACCGATGCCGGGTATCGTCGAGACAAAAACCCTCATCGGTGCAGAACTCTAAACCCTAACGTGGAACCTTGCTTCTAATTCTGCTGCGACATTGCTACATCCTGCTTCTCTATACAATCGTAGTGCCTCCCTTAAGGAAGACATATTACTTGCTGTATAGATTTCCGAGTGCAATAACCACCATCTCGCAGCATAGCGTAATGAAGTGTTATTCCGCGGAAACTTATCCGGAATTGAAAGATCTGCAAAATGAGACTCTGCCAATTCTTTGTTGGCCGTTAGCAAAACTTCGGTTAGTCTTAGTTTGATAGATTCTGCTATCATTTGGTGGTCAATCAATGCACAATTGGCATCAACTAAACCACTCACCTCAGATAAGCTAATTGCGCCATTACAATATCGCAAAATCGCTTCTTTAGTTCTTAGATTAATTATTATTGAGTCATCGACTGAGCCGATACTGCATAGAGTTTGAATGATTTCTTCAGCTGTAATTAAATCCTTTCGACCTAAAGCAATTGAATGTTTAATCAGTGACATTGCAACAATGACTGATTGCCGCTCTGTATCAATTCTAGATAGATTAATTCGTTTGAGGTATTCGGTTACTTTTGCTAACGCTGAATCAGTAACTGGTTTGCCGGGAAGTCGATCTTCAAGGGTCGCATTAGCCAATAAAATGAGCAGGCGTGCCTGCTCGGTATGGGTTTTTTGCGCTAGTATATCATCAAGCATGAGGTCATATTCGTCCACTCGACCTTCGATTCGTGCTAATGTGAACCGCATCTCAACCAATTGAGCTGGCGGCAAATACTCAAGATTAGCCCGAATTATGTCAGGCTCAAATCGATACGCAGCAATTCTTGACTCAAGCAAGGCCAAGTCTGAATCACAGCCGTTAGCGAGGATACAGTTGTTGACTATTGCTGCTATTGCTGCGGTGTTGATATGTTCCAACGTATCAATGTGAGCGGATAATTCTGTAACAAAACCATCCACGTCAGAGCATGAAAGGTGATACAAATAGTGTTCAAGTCCTGATGCCGAGTTGTCATCTTGCCAGTGTTCTGCAAGTTGTTTATGCAGTGCTCGTCTGCCATCATCATCCAAATTTTCCCGTATTACGTTACGTACGAGATATTGTAGCTCGGTAAATTCCTCCCCACTCCATAACATCAAATTTTGCTGATCAAAAAATTCGATTTCATCGGCGGCAATTGATTTACTGGCCGGGACTGATCTTGGCTCGAGCGCTATAGTTGATACCTGTCGCTTTTGTTCTGTGGAGAGTGTATTAAGCACCACATTTTCAACATAATCAACAATATCAGAGGATGATTCTGGCACCTCATATTCCGGTTGATACAATTTTATTGCCAGTGGGTGATTGCCGAGCGAACTAGCAATTTGTTCACGCTCTGATTGGATAATTTCCTCTCCAAGCATCTCACAGCATGATGCTAAATCAAGCGCTGCCAGTTTAAAATTTGCAAACCCTGTGAATTTCTTAGCAGAATGTCTACTGACCAGTATACACTTAACACCTGTCCGACTTGCTAAGTTTTCAACCAGTTCACTGACCTTACCTATATGTCTTTGACTAATTAGGTCGACATCATCGATGATTAAAACTGAGGCTGAATTTTCTAATTTAATGGCAACTGATTCAATATCATGGGGAATAATTTCATCCGGGAACCAAGATTTCAAGAGTGCACTGTAGTCGGTAAATTGGTCAGCAACAGCCCATCTAATGGTATTCTTTTTCGCCAATTCCTGACACAGACTTACGGCAAATGCTGATTTACCAATTCCTGGCATTCCGCTTATCAGTAAAGATTCCTGTTGCAGTAAATCCAGACAGTGCTGGCGCTCAGTCGCTCGACCGAATATTTCACTAATCAACGGTGAATTACCAATTATCCTCGTTGATTTGGTTGATTTGATAAAATCTCCTTTGGTATTTTCTAGCAGGGTCCGGCCATTAGCCGTGATGTGGAAAACTTGTCGCCGCCTGCTCCCACCGCCGACAACATGTGCCATACGTTTGGTAATGAGGTTCGACTTCTCCAGTTTGCGAAGTGGCAAATTAAGGGCAGAACGGACAACTCCTAATGCCTCGGCGATACCCGGCAAAGAAACCTCTCTAGTCACATCCCAAGACTTGGTTAGGCTATCAGGGTAATTATTCAACCAGGCCAGTATCCTTAATTGGGCTTTGGATACCATCTTATCGTAATCGGCACGTAATATCAGTTATCAATTGAATCGCCATTTGTGCATCACATTCTGAATGGTTGCCCTTTTGAAGACTGACCTAAAGGGCGTTATATGGCCGTCAAGTTATCTTCGGTAAGCCTGCCGAAGAAACCAGGCGTCTACTTATTCAAAACCAAACAGGGTAGGGTACTGTATATTGGTAAAGCGACAAAATTGAGTGAACGTATTCGCTCATATTTTTCAACTAATCCTGACCGCGCAATGATTCCCGAGCTAGTTGAGCGTTCGGATGATATTGAATGCATCGTAACTGCTTCTCCACATGAAGCATTGATTCTCGAAAGGCAGCTAATTCGTGAACACAAGCCACGTTATAATTCAATGCTTAAGGACGATAAATCATTTCCTTATCTTGCCTTGAGCTCTGATCATTTGCCGAGAATACTATACACCAGGCGACCGCCTAAAGGTGCAGAAATATGGGGACCATTTCCCAATGCAGGAGCGGCTAAACAGGTCTTGAAGTTGCTTCGGAGAGAATTCGGTTTACGCGATGACAAGAATAACATTCCATTTGGCTATGTTGACTCTGGTTCAGATGAGGATTATCGACAAAGGATCGTCGCTGTGCGACAAATACTCAACGGTAATGCGGCTAAATTAATCGAGGAACTTACAGTTAAAATGGACCTTTTTTCCGATAAACTAGAGTATGAAAATGCCGCACGACACCGTGACTTGATCAAGGCAATTCGCACCACGACTAGTCAGCATATCGTATCCAGCAAAGTCTATCGTGACTGCGATACAATTGGCTTTGCCGCAGAGGGTGACCTAGCTGCGATTGTCGTGCTGCATGCGGATGACGGCGTGGTTAAAGGTCAAGAATCGTGGCAAATGGTTCATCGTGGCGATATTGGAGAAACCGTTTCGATGTTTGTTGCTGACCACTACGCAAATAGATGTCCTCCTAAATTATTAATCACCCCAACACCATTGTTTGACGGTGTTGAAGATTGGTTGCAGACCCGCAGGGAATCAGCAGTTGAAGTGAGGAACCCCTCGCGCGGTGATTTTGTCACACTAATGCAATTAGCGGCACAGAATGCTGAAATTCAACTCATCAGATTCGTCAATAAAGCCAGCGGATCGCTAGAAAAGCGAGCAGCAGACGATGGCGCAAAACTCCTGGATATGCAACAATTAGATCACATTGTTTGCTTTGACATGGCGCAAATTCAGGGCGATCACAGAGTTGGTGCCAGTGTTTGTTTCAAAAATGGCAGGCCGTGCAAAGACGAATACCGAAAATACACCGTAAAAGGAAATCAATTGGACGACCTTCGTATGATGTGTGAGGTTGTTGAACGCTGGATGAAACGTCAAACTGAGTGGCCGGATTTACTTTTATTAGACGGAGGACAAACCCATCTTGACATGATTACTAGGATGATCGATAATTCCAAGTTTGCCAACAAGTTTGCCATTGCTGCACTAGCAAAGCGCGAAGAGACGGTATATCGAAGAGATAAGCAGCCACTAGTCATTGATCGTCGAGGCAGAGTGCTAATTCACGCTAGAGACGAGGCCCACAGATTTGTCAACTCCTTCCATAGACAGCAGCGCAGCAAGAAAAAATTCTCTGACCCATTGGAAAATGTTGCTGGCTTGGGGGCGAAAAAGTTTCAAACTTTGATAAGACATTTCGGCGGCCGCAAGGAAATCCTGCATGCAAGTGAGAAAGACATCAAGACAGTCCCTGGAATAGGACCCGCTCTAGCAAAGAGAATCTTTGAAGCAATCAACAACTAATCAAATCGCTCATCGCCTAAGTCTATCATCGGTGGCGCAACTGTAGTAGGGTAGTCCTCGAACTGTTGGAGGTCTCCGTGTAGTCCTTCGCTTTGGAACCCGCGTAAGTCGGCAAATTCACTGTCACCAATTGCAACTTTGGTACCTTGTTGTGCATTAGCAGCTTTGCGCTCTTTTTTGAGCCGCTTTTTTCGCCGTCTGCGCCGGATAAATAATGCTAATAGGGCAACGATGAACGTTGGATAGACCCAAAACTGCATCAATAAATACAACCAAGAAACCTTCAACCTAAAGGAAATAGAATCCTCAAATTCACCAGTCGGCACATTGTAAGTTATTTTTTGCCGACCTCCGACATTAGTAATCGAAAGATAACCCGCTGTATCCTCAACATCCTCAATCGTGATTCCACGGGGCAAGATAACCGATACTGGTCCATTCATCGATAAATCATAATCTTCTGCAACTGATGAATTACCGGTAAAAGAAATCGTTGTCGGTTCTGCCTCTGGACTAGGGTAGGTTATTCCGCTACCAGATATCACGCCATTTGTCAGCGACGAACCCAAGAGTTCAGCAGCAGATACCAGCGGCGTAACCACAAGGCTACTGAACGCATTAGCAAAGAAATTCAATTCAAGGCTGCTAGTATCACCCTCAATCAATTCACCCATATCACCATCCAAGTCAAGTTTGAATTCTACCTCGGGAATTTTTACACTTAGCGTAATAGGATCATCATCACCAATGTTTTGATCCAGCCCTGTCAACCCATCAACTCTGGTGTTTATAGCAAACCCACTCAAATCAACTTGGCCGAACGGAGAGTCTTCTTGGTTTGGTATATCAGCACCACTCTGGTGAATGAAATCTGTAATCATTTCACCAATATCAACGGAAAATTCAGTTAGACCATCCGGAGTAAACACAAGAGAAAGATTTCTATCACATACTGAATAATCTTGCTCGTCATTGCAAATATTGCCAACGTCGTCATAGGATTTCGGCTCGGCAAGACGGCTAGCAAGGTCTAAACCGAGACGTAGTAAATCCGAAGGTGCAGCTTCGAAATTAACTCTCGTAGTATTGCCTTGATCAATTTCATCTAAAGGAATCATTACCCGATAAATCGATACCTCTGCATCAAGCGCGAAATCTAACGATATTGATTGCGACCACTCATTGATCCTAAATGCCGAAATATCCAATTCGATTGAACTACTTATGCAAGTCCTTTGAACCGTAGTACAGATTACGTTCATGTCATCATCTCGAATCTCAGTCCGCCAATCGTAAGGATTGGTGCCAGCCAGCGAGATATCGAGATCACTAGTTCCAGTTAGTGACTTTTGGAAGGTCAAACGGTCACCGCCGTCAACTGTTCTCACCCAAGTTGGGAGGATTATTTCCAGGGTTAATTCGGCTGGTGGTAAGCTATCTGGGATGACTGAATCAAGGAAATCGCCGGGGATAACGCTCTCTATAGAGATCCCACTATTGAATAAATCTCTTAGGTCACTTTCTTGTATCACATCAACATACTCTGATAGGTCTCCGTCGCCAAAATTGTCTTTGAGAATCTCGATTAAACTTGCAGAGAAAGGCTGACTAGTCGCCCGAAGAAAAACTGGATATTGGTTGCTCATGGCGGAGGGTCCACGCAAACAGTAGTGGAGGTCTAGGGAAAATGGATTGCTTTCTGTGCACTCCGAGTCATAAGTGTAATTCAATCCGCCGGCATTGGTTAACCCATCTGCCAACCCGTCACTGACCCAATATATCGGATTCATTGTAATGAGGTCCTCGCTGCCAACAGAATCTGAAATGCCCGAAGCGATATCATCAATTGGGAACGCGCTGGTAAATGCATCAAGAGGTACAAGACCATTGTGGTATGCCAGTCTTATGCCGTCTGATGTGACCAACGGAAGATTAGCAGAATCTGAAATATTGAGTAACGAAATTCCCCAGTCCGTCATCAAAGAATCGTTTAGATGACTTATCCCAGCGACGAAGTCGACGCTCGCAGCAGATTCATCACGCAAATCCAAAGTCACACTAAGATCGATTGCTTTGGCTCCTTCCTGAATATCGACAGTATTGGTATTCTGGTAACCGTCCCTGTGTTCTAATTTGACTGAAATAGGCGTCTGATTATCCTCGGCATCAGCCGGAGCATCTAACATATCAACAACCCATCTTCCTACTGCATAGGGTGGATTGCCCCCCCCTGATGTGAGGGTCCCGCCGCCTTTAACTTCGGTTATAGTTGCATAGTCCGGTGGCGAAAATGAGTAATAACCAACAGAGCCTGGTATAGTAAGTAATGTGAAGTCGATTTCAATCTCTGCACCCATTATCAACATTCCCTTGAAGGCTCTTTCTAAGTCAAGAGAGGAACTTGCGCCAATGCTAAAATCTGTTCCCACAAGGTCAAGTGAGAGTGATGAAGACAAGCATATTGGCGGCTGGAATGCATTGTTATCGATGGCATTCTCTCCTCCGTAAACTGAGTCTGTTGCCTTGTCGGCAGAGCATTCGGTGGTTTGTCCTGATTGAACTATCTCACTCGCATAACCACTGGTTTGATTGTTAACATTGCCAATCGTCTCTAGCGCAGTTTCTATTCCACTATCGAACTCTGTGAGTAATTTCTGGCCGATAGTTTGCGTATTTTGACCAAAACTTTCGTCGAGATAATGACGTAGTAGATCTGCTGGCGCCCCATCATCTGAATCTAGA
>MDTC01052692.1_pt1 | contig 10468 bp, 7 predicted proteins | sample 811181 | NCBI WGS metagenome assembly MDTC01 (sample SAMN05326644, study PRJNA326480) | marine metagenome | isolation source: seawater | place: Pacific Ocean: North | collected 2011
AAACAAGATATTAAAAATAATTTAATACTATTATTATTAAAAATTCCATTATTAACTAATAAATCATCTGAAAAATTATTAAGATCAATTATATCTATTTCTTTTAATAATTTATACATCATATCTGCATTAAAATTTAAAAGTAACATAAATCCAAAAATAGAACCAGAAGAACAAGCTATTATATTTTTAATATCATCAAAATTATAAAATTTATTAGTAGATAAAGCATATAAAGCACCTACATATCCAATTCCTTTAGAAGATGCTCCTGAAAATATTAATGTATCTATTTTCATAAATAGTTAATATATAAATTATTTTAAAAAATTAAATCAAACATAATATATATAATATATATAATATGTCTCAATTAAATATAAAAGATTTATATACTTCAGCTAAAAAAACCGAATTAGAAAAATATAAAATATTTGATGAAATACTAACAAAATGTCATAAAAAAATTAAATTAAATGCAGATAATAAAAAAACAGAATGTATATTTCAAATACCTCCATTTATATTTGGTAAACCATTATATGATATAGATGAATTACAGGTTTATGTATTAAAATCATTAAAAATGAATGGATTTGAAGTAAAAAAATTAATGGAATATCATATATTTATAAATTGGAATATAAATAAACCAGAAGTTAAAGAAAATAAAAAAATAAAAAAAAACCAGAAAATAATTTTAGGGTGATTGAAGATTATAATCCAAGTGGTATGTTTATAAATAATCAAAAAGCTCTTATGAATATAAAAGATAAATCAATTAAATTATTAGATGGTTTATAAATTTTCACAATAATCATCATCTATAAAAACCCAATCATTTATAAAAGGTTTTAAATGAATATTTTCTTTATTTAATAAAATATTTATAGTTTTTTCACCCCTTACTATAGTAAACGCAAAATATTTTTCTAAAAAACGAACAATTCCACTATGATTTACTTTAAAATAAGTTAAAACATTTTTATATTTACTATTTTTTGTATTTTTAGTTTTTGTTAATAAATGAGATATTAATTTATTTATTTCAAGATTACCATATTCTTCTAATATAGACACAATTAATTGAAAACATTTTTCATCAATTTCTGAATTTGATAAATTTAAAAAATTTTCTCCCATTTTAATTTATATTATATATTTTTTTTAATTTGAAATTTATTATTTTGATTTTAAATTAATTAAATATTTTTTTAAATGTCCTCAAAAGATGCTAAATACGATAATTTACCAGGTCAAGAAACAAAAGAAACAAAAGAAGACAATTTCTTTATATTTAAAATATTACTATGTTGTTTTTGGATTTGTATATTTGCAATAATATTCATTATATATCTATACATTCATTCTGTTTTAGACGAAAGAATTGATATTGATAATAAAAATACAACTATTTATAAACCATATTTATATAAAAATACTAATAATTATGCTAATTGTACACTTGAAAACCCGTGTATATATAGTTGTAATGATGTTAAAAAATATTTTGATAGAATACCTGAAGATTGTGAATATAATGATTACATGAATATAATATTAGGTATTTGTATTGTATTAATTATTATAGCTTGTATAAATTGTATTTGCTCAAAAAAATAATTTGAAATAATTATAGCTCTTTTAAATTATTAAAATAACAAATATGTCTTTAATTATTGACCAAGGATGTACTGATAGTTTATGCGCGACTGGTTTAAATAGACCAACTGAAGAAAATTTTTCGGAAGAAACAAATGATAAAATATTTAAAGTATTAATGTTTTCATTAGTGTATAAAACAATTATATCATTTTATATAGAATATTGTTTATATCCGTGTTTATCAAAAAAATATAAATCTGGTAATGATAAATGGAATGTATTTAGAACTATTAATAAATATGAATATATATTATCAGTAATATTGTTTATTATCACTATAATATATTATTATACAACAAGAGAAATTAATATATGTGAATTTAATGATTATTGTGATTTTAAAAATGATACTTTAGAAGTATACAAATTATATTATAAATTAATTAATAATAAATGTCCTGATCATAATGAATTATTATATATGTATAGTGATGAATATATTAATTCAGAAGAGAAAGCTTGTAAAATAAATATACAATGTGAATTAACTGTGATATATAAAGAAACAGAAGAACATTATAATAATTTAGTAAAATATGATCGTGGTTATATGACATTACTTATGGATAAAAAAGAATGTCCTGATATTAAAGATATAATATTAGATGTTACAAAAATCCACAATAATCATTTATTTAATAGTATTATCATCGTAATATGTTTTGATTTAATTTTATTATTGATAATTACATTACCTTTTGTATATTGCTATTCTAATAGACCTCATAAAAAAGGGCATCATAAACTTAATAATGAAGAACCAGAAAAAGAAGAAAACTTAGAAAAAGAAGAAAACTTAGAAAAAGAAGATAAACAGATACAATTAACAGAAAAAAATGTAACATTTAAATTTAATGCAGTTGTTTAAAATCTATAAAAAAAAAAGAGCTCTAAAACTGTTCTTAAAAAAATTTGAAATATTTTTATTGTTTGGTTAATTGAAACAAAGGGTTGCATAATTGCAATGGCGCTGAATCGGGGTGGCATCCTAGTGTGGGACAGTTAGCTTAGTCCTGAGTGAGTGATGGGGGGTTTAATCACCCAAAGGTTTTGGAGAATAGCAAAACCACCTGCTCACATCTTTCATATTAAAGCGGGGTAAACTCCGTAGCTAAGGTCTTTGACTGAATCGCGGGCGTTTATGAGAGACTACATTTACTAATATAAAATTTAATATAAAATATAATAATATATTTTTTTTGTTATTATCTTATAATTTAAAAGAGCTCTTTTTTTTTAAAAAATTTGAAATTTTTTTTTGTTTTTTAAATTAGACAATGATTCATTGATGAATCAATCTAACTTATATAGTTATTCTATTCTTGTTAGAGTTTGGAATGATTTAGATATGAATGTTTTATTAATAGTAAAAGAATATTTAGAAGTTCATTTGAATAGAAGATTATTAATTAGTGAGGATTATAATATGTTTATAAATAAAATTAAAAAAATAGTTCGCGAACGTAAGAACGATTGTAATTATTCTGGTCATCTGATAAAAACAAGATATGGTTTAAAAAATATATATGGTGATTTTGATTATAGAAGAATGTGTTTTCAACCGTATCAAATCGATTGGAATATTAAACCTAAATTTTATATTGCAGGAATAGAAATAATTAGTAGAAATTTTGAAATACATTATGAATGGGGGTTTGATAACAATAGTCGTGAGAAATTTCTAAAAACATATGAGGAAAAATACCATCCATTAGAGAAAAATATCTTGATAGATAAATGTAATTTAATTCAATATAAATCACACTTTCTAGGTATAATTAAAAATTTAATGATTCAAGAAGAAAATGGAATTTGTCCTTATAAAGACTAAATTATAACATTTTAAAAATAAAAAATTGTGATAATGGATTATATTATATCCGAATAAGCTGGAGGTCCAGCTAAATCCCTTGGGAGGTTTAAAGATAGGAATGTTTTGTTTGACGGAGTTGATCGCCCTTAGAATGAAATATGAAAATCTTGTGGGTTCAATTCCCTATTCGGATTTTTTTTTGTTTATAAATACATATTTTGAGGAGGTTTATCATTATTAGAATCTTTATTTAAAAGATTATCAATATCCTCTTTTTTAAGAGTATATGGTAATTTAAAATTTTCAAATGTATATGGTAAATCTATTTCTATTTTTTTATTTTCTTCATCATATAACATTTCGTACATATTAATTTTAGATACAATATTATCTAAGCATCTTTTTAAATTTCTAACTCCTTCTTCTTTTTCTGTATAATTTTCAATTATATATGTAATAATATCATTACTAATATTAATTTTATTATCAAAATTATAAGTATTATATATTTGTTTCAATAAATAATCATTTGTTATATTAATTTTATCTTTAGTATTAAATCCTTTTGTTCTAATAACGTGCATTCTATCTTTTAAAATTCTATTAACTTTATGTTCATCATTAAATGAAAATATAAATAATACTTTAGATAAATCAATATCAACTCCATGAAAATATTTATCTTGATAACAATTATTTTGTGTTAAATCAGTTAAATGTGTTAATAAATTAACAATTTCATCACCTTTACTTGTATCACTAATTTTATCTAATTCATCAAAATAAATAATAGGATTCATACACTTCATTTCTATTAATATATCCACAATTCTTCCCCATCGTGAACCTTCATAAGTAAAATTATGACCGTCAAAGTAAGAAGCATCAGATGAACCACCTAATGCTACAAATGCAAAAGGTCTATCAATAGCTTTTGATATTCCTTCTTTTACTAAAGTTGTTTTTCCATTACCCATAGGACCTTGTAAAGCTAAAATATTACCAACAGAAGTAGGATTTGAAATCCATTTAGCTAAGGTTTGTAAAATATTATTTTTTGCTTCTATGTGTCCATAAATAGATTCATTTAATATAGTATTGCTCTTTTTTAAAAAATTTTTTTTATTAATACTGGAAGATGTATAATCTATTGGTAATTTAGATTGAATACCAAATGGAATTTTAACTAATGCTGAAATCCAATGTTCCATTTTTGTATATTCACCAGAATTATTATCAGATTCTTCTAATTTACTAATATTATCAAATGCTATTGATTTTGTTTTTAAATTCATATTAGAATTTAATATTTTAAATTTTAATGGTATATTATTTTTATTAATTGTGTTAATTTCTTCAAGTTGTTTTAAAATATTTAGTTTATTACAAGTTTCTAATTTATGAAAATAATCATAATTATCAATATTTTTATTTTTACTAACTAATTCTTCATACTTATAATCATATTCATCATCTGAATTAATTTCTTGATATTCGTCATCAGAATCCGAACTAGAATCATAATTAATTTCTTCATTTTCAAGTATATTAATTTTTATTTTTTCATTATTATTTATATTACTACTTTCATTACTACTTTCATTATTTAATTCATTATTTAATTCATTATTTAATTCATTATTTAATTCATTATTTAATTCATTATTTAATTTACTTTTATTATTTAATTTATTATTTGCTGCTGTAATTATATAATTTAAAAAAATTTCTTCTATTTTTTTTTTTTGATTAATATTATCCTCTTTATTTTTAAATTTAGTTTTTTTATTTTTATTATAATTTGTATCTATTTTTCTTTTTTTAAATTTATTTAATTTTTGTTTTAATATATTTTCATCAAAATCTTCATCATAACTATAATCAATAAATCCTTTTATATTTCCAAATTCATCTATTTCTTCTATCTCTTCTATCTCTTCTATCTCTTCATCTTCTATATCGTTATTAGGATTATTAGAAATATCTATTTTTTTTGAACGAGTTATCATAATATGATTATTATTCATAATTTAATCATTAAATAGATATTTTTTTAAAAAATTAATTTTATTTATATTAATTAAATTTGATTTTTTTTTTAAAACTTAAAAAAAAAACAATATATAATATATATTATTATAATATGACTTCTATGTCTTCAGAACCACTAATTCAAAATATAACTGGAATCCAATTTAGTATAATGGGTCCAGAAGAAATTGAAAATCGGTCAGTTGTAGAAATAACAAAACATGATACTTATGAAAAGAATGTTCCAGTTATAAAAGGTTTATTTGATCCAAGAATGGGTGTAACTGATATGGGTAAAACTTGTAAAACTTGTGGTCAAAAAAATATAAGTTGTCCAGGTCATTTTGGTCATATAAAATTATCAAAGCCAGTATATCATTATCATTTTATAAATACTACTGTAAAAATATTAAATTGTGTATGTTTTAGATGTTCAAAATTATTAATAGATGTAGATGATCATAATTCTAAAGAAATTTTTAAAAAACCTCCAAATATAAGATTTAATGAAATTTATAATATGTCACAAAAAATAAAATTATGCAAAAGTTGTAATGCTGATCAACCTGACAAATTTAAATTAGTTGGATTAGATGGAATTAGTAAAAAAATAAATGATTCAGAAGAATTAATTGATATTGAATATATTAAATCTGTATTAGAGAGAATTACAGATGAAGATGCTACTTTTTTAGGATTTTCAGAAAAATGGTGTCGTCCCGAATGGTTAATTTGTAGTACACTACCTGTACCACCTCCATCTGTAAGACCATCTGTAAAACAAGATAATTCTCAACGTATGGATGATGATTTAACTCATAAATTATCAGATATTGTTAAAACAAATAATGTATTAAAACAAAAAATAGATTCAGATTCAAGAAAAGATACAATTGATGACTGGTCTAAATTATTACAATATCATGTAGCAACATTAATAGATAATGATATTCCCGGATTAGCACAAGCATCTCATCGTTCTGGCAGAGCACTAAAATCAATTCGTCAAAGATTAAAAGGTAAAGAAGGGCGTATTCGTAATAATTTAATGGGTAAAAGGGTTGATTATTCAGCAAGAAGTGTAATTACTCCTGATCCTAATATAGAATTAGATGAATTAGGAGTTCCTACAAATATTGCATTAAATTTAACATTTCCAGAAACTGTTACGAAATTAAATATTAAAAAATTAAAAAAATTAATTAAAAATGGTCCAACAATTCATCCCGGGGCTAAAACAATTATTAAAAAAGAAGGTAATATAAAAATAACTATTCATGATAAAAATAAAAATACAATAGATTTAGAATTAGGTGATATAGTAAATAGACATTTAATAGATGGAGATTATGTATTATTTAATCGCCAACCATCCCTTCATAAAATGAGTATGATGGGTCATCGTGTTAGAGTTATGAAAGGAAATACATTTAGATTGAATATTAGTGTAACACCTCCATATAATGCAGATTTTGATGGAGATGAAATGAATATGCACGCACCACAATCAACATCGTCAGTAGCTGAATTAAAATATATTATGTCAGTTACAAAACAGATAATATCTCCAAGAGAAAATAAACCAATTATAACAATTGTTCAAGATACTTTACTTGGAATTAATAAATTAACAAGTTATTCAAAAATTAAATATATTGTTCCAAAAAAGGATGAACTATTATACATTAATAATAATAATATAATACCAGTTAAATCAATCAAAAATAAAAAAGGGAAATTAGATGAAATTACAGTAGATTCTTCACGATTTACAAAATCCCAATTTATGAATATAATATCTAATTTATCAACATTTGGAAAAAAATTTCCAAAGGCTGATTTAATATATAAATTAGATGATCAAGATATTGAATTATGGTCAGGTAAACAAGTAATGAGTTATATATTACCATACAATTTAAATTTAGAAATGGAAAATGATTCTGTAGATGATACAAAAGATATTACTAATTTTGTAAAAATATTTAATGGAGAAGTAAAACAAGGTACATTTGATAAAAGTTTATTTACTAAAACTTCAAAAGGATTAATTCATACAATTTATAATGATTTTGGCCCAGAAAGAACTAAAGATTTTATTGATGATTTACAAAAAATAGTATCATATTATTTATTAATAGAAGGATTTAGTGTTGGAATTAGTGATATGATAGCAGATAAAGAAACTAATAAAGAATTAAAAGATGTTATTAAACAAACAAAAGAAAGTATTACTGAAATAACTCAAGAATTACATTTAAATATTTTTGAAAATTTTTCAGGACAAACAAATCAAAACTATTTTGAATCGAAAGTTAATTCAATTTTGAATAAAACAACTCAAATAACTGGTAAATTAGGATTAGCTAATTTAGATCCTAAAAATAGAGCAACTACAATGATTAATTCTGGTTCAAAAGGTAAAGCAATTAATATTGCTCAGATGACAGCTTGTTTAGGTCAACAAAATGTTGATGGTAAAAGAATTCCATTTGGATTTGATAAAAGGACACTTCCTCATTACACAAAAGACGATGATTCATCTGAAGCAAGAGGATTTGTTGAAAATTCATTTATATCTGGTCAAACACCTCAGGAATATTTCTTTCATGCGATGGGTGGTCGGGAAGGGTTGATTGATACAGCAGTTAAAACATCAGAAACAGGTTATGTACAAAGAAAATTAATTAAAGCTATGGAAGATGTAAAAGTAAATTATGATTATTCTGTAAGGAATAGTTCTGGTATTATTATACAATTTATTTATGGAGATGATGGTATGGATGCATGTTTTGTTGAATCACAACCATTAGTTGTTACTAAATTGAATACAGAAGATATGTGTAAAAAATTTTTATTTGAAAAATCATTTGATTGGTCAACTATTTTAGAAGATGATATAATTAAAATATTAAAAAAAACAAAAAAATATAATAAAATTTTAGAAAAAAATTTTATGGATATATTGGATCATAAATATTATTTATTAGAATTATTTAAAAATACAATTGAATCTAATATATTTTATCCAGTTCATTTAAAAAGAATTATAACAAATATAGTCGGTTTAAATAATAAAAATAAATCTGATATTTCTCCAATTGAAATTATAGAAAGAAATGAAGATTTAAAAAATAAATTATATATAAGAGAAGAATTTAAAAATAACAAAATAATACATATTTTAATTGATATACATCTTTCGCCTAAAATATTAATTAATGATTTTAGAATTATTAGAACTCAATATGATGAATTATTAGAAACAATTACAAAACAATTTTATAAATCAAGAATTTCACCAGGAGAAATGGTTGGTGCTATAGCAGCTCAAAGTATTGGAGAACCAGCTACACAAATGACTTTAAACACATTCCATTTTGCAGGAGTTAGTGCTAAATCAAATGTTACTAGAGGTATTCCGAGATTAAGGGAATTATTACACATAACAAAAAATTTAAAATCACCATCTATTAAAATAATTTTAAAAGAAAAATATGAAAATGATAGACAAGTATGTAATTATATTAAAAACCAACTTGAATATACTATTTTAAGAGATATTATTACAGAAAGTAGTATTTTCTTTGATCCTAAAAATAATAAATACGAAACTAATATAGAAGAAGATAAAGAATTTTTAGATATTTATAAAGAATTTTTAGATCTGGAATATGAAGATGAAAGTGAAATTATAGAAACAAATCCTTGGATAATAAGATTAAAATTTGATAGAAATATAATTTTAAATAAAGGTTTAACAATGGAAGATGTTTATTTAGCTATTAATAATTATGATACTAATAATAAAATAAAATTCATTTATTCAGATGAAAATTCAAAAGTTATTATTGGAAGAATTTCAATTAAACAATTTAAAGCTTCGTCTGAAGATAAATTAATGAATGGATTATATGATCAAACAGATACAATTAGCTGTTTTAAAGATTATGAACAAGATTTATTAGATAATGTAATTATTAAAGGTATAAAAAATATTACAAATATAGTTATGAGTCAAGAATCAGTTGATAAACAAATAGATAAAGAAATTGTATCAACTAAAAGATGGATTTTAGAAACAGATGGAACTAATTTATTAGATATATTTACATCAAAATATGTTGATAGTTTAAAAACAACTTCTAATGATATTATAGAAATATATGAAACTCTTGGTATAGAAGCAGCCAGAAATAAGTTAATTGAAGAAATTAGAGGAGTAGTTGAATATGAAGGTTCATATATTAATATTAGACATATTGAATTATTATGTGATATAATGACTTCGACTGGAATATTATTATCTATTAACAGACAAGGAATTAATAGAGGTGATTCAGGTCCACTTGCTAAATGTTCATTTGAAGATACAACTGATCAATTAATTAAATCATCATTATTTGGAGAAATGGATAAATTACTCGGAGTATCTAGTAATATTATGATGGGACAAAAAATTAAAGCAGGAACAAATAATTGTGAATTATTATTTGATGAAAATAAATATATTGAAGAAATATCAAAATTATCTGATATACCTGATGATATTGAAACAATAAATCAAAATATAGATGAAATGTTTGAAGATGATAAAGAAGAAAATTATGAATATTGTAATGATGATAATTTTAAATTTTCTATTGAATAAATTTATAAATCTAATATATCTTCAATACTTTTATCACATTTAGAAGACAAATACATAAAATTATTTTTTTTAATTCTTCCATTAATTATATCATTTCTAATAGCTGAACAATCCGGAATAATATAATCTGTTACATCTACTAAATTATCTTTATCTACTAATTCTTTTTTAATAGGTTTAAAAGGACTTATTTCTTTAGGAGGACTTATTTCTTTCGGAAGACTTACTTCTTTAGGAGGACTTACTTCTTTCGGAGGACTTACTTCTTTCGGAGGACTTACTTCTTTCGGAGGACTTACTTCTTTCGG
>MDTC01197999.1_pt1 | contig 10468 bp, 7 predicted proteins | sample 811181 | NCBI WGS metagenome assembly MDTC01 (sample SAMN05326644, study PRJNA326480) | marine metagenome | isolation source: seawater | place: Pacific Ocean: North | collected 2011
GTGATTATGGCTGGGGGATATACAATCTACAAACACATCATTTACTAGGGGACTCTCTTTTTTTAATTAAAACAATAAATGGTAACTGGAAGAAACTATGGATAAAAAATAAGATTTCAGGTGAATATCAAATTAAATATGCTGATATTGATGGCAATAATGAGATAGATATAATTATTCCAGCTCTAAATTATTCAGATAAGAATTTTGTTTATTATTCATTAGATAACGACTTGGTCTTAGATAGAGAGCCTAATAAAGAAGACTGGGACATTACCTTCACAAAATATATGACTTTATATCCTACCTCTCAAGGAGCATTTATGCCATATTCTGTAACTGGTGTTTTCCATAATGATGATGTGACAGTTGCTCAGGCAGATAATATCTCTTCACCATTAACTTATAATAATTATAGTCTTCACACTTTTTCAAATATGATAAATACTATTGGTTTTGATTGGAAATTATTTCAAGGGAGTTATGTTATTGTAGATGATCGTTGTTATTTTATTCGTGATCAGTTAGATAATATCTGGAGACTAACATTTGTAAACTTTGAAGGCACTTCCACAGGCAATATTGAATTCAATACTGAATTAGTAGGAAGTACGAATCTTGAATATTCAGAAAAAATAACTACACTAAAGACTTATCCTAATCCAGTGAATACTGGAGATAAACTTACATTAGTTTATGAATTAAAATCTAGTTGCTCTAAGTCAATGGTTAAGCTGTATGATGTTGCTGGAAATGAAGTATACAACTCAAGACTAGAAAATAATGGTTTGAGGTTACATACTATAGATACAGAGAATCTTAATTCAGGGGTTTATATTATCTCAATCAATATAGATGGAGTCCAGAGTTCCGATCGTGTAGTGATTAATTAAAGTTATGAGATATGTACTGCTGTGTATTTTTAGTTGTTATCTTAAGCAAGCTTATTGTCAAGACACACTATTTAGAGATTTAAAAGAAGTAGTAGTAACGGGTCAGTTAACAGAGAAATCTGCTGAAGATGCTGTGCATAAGGTTCGTGTTATATCAGGAAAAGAATTAAATTCAGGATTATTTACAGATCTGGGACAAGTTCTAGAGAAAGAATTAAATATTAAATTGTCTCAGGATAATGTCTTAGGTTCTAGCATATCAATACAAGGCATGTCTGGGCAGAATGTTAAGATATTAATTGATGAAATCCCAGTAATAGGCAGGTTAAATGGTAATATAGACTTATCACAGATTAGTTTAAATAATATTGAACGTATAGAGATTATTAAAGGACCTTTATCTACACTATATGGAACCGATGCTCTAGCAGGCACAATAAATATTATCACTAATAAGAACCCTAGTTTTAAAAAAATATTTAATACATATTATGAGACAGTGGGAAGATACAATTTTGACTTTATGCTTTCTAATAATCAGAATCATAAGACAATAAATTATGAGTTTGCAAGAAATTATTTTAATGGTTGGTCTGAGAATCAGAAATTCAAGATTATACCTGCTGAGGAGTTAGCTGATGAGAATAGATTTAAACAATGGAAACCCAAAGAGCAATTTATAAATAAGATTCAATATAACCTACAAAGAAAAAATCTTAAAATCTATAATTATGTTGAATCTTTCTGTGAAAAGATAACAAATCTTGGACTGCCTAGGGGTCCTTATTCTGAGAATGCATTCGATGAATATTATCATACTTACAGGATAAATATTGGTTCTAATATTGATCTAATAAATGATCAGAGAAGAATTAAAATTCTGCTAGCTTACAACAGTTATGTCAGGCAGAAGGAAACATTTTATAAGGATCTAACGACTCTTTCCTCAATATTAGTGCAAGACCCCAGTTCTCAAGACACCTCTTCTTTTAATCTAATGTTAGCAAAAGTTATCATTTCTACTGGTTATAATAATAACCTCGAATACCAAATTGGTATAGAAGCACAGTCAGAGACTGCAAGAGGAGACCGGATTTCAAATACTAGCCAGGTAAAATCAGATTATGCTCTTTTTTCTACAATGGAATATAACCTAAATAATATTATTACATTCAGACCATCAGCTAGATTCATCTATAATACTAAATATAAAGCACCATTTATACCTGCTTTTAATGTGCTTATAGATCTTAATCAATATAAGTTTCGTCTAGGTTTAGCACAAGGGTACCGTGCTCCAAGCCTCAAAGAACTCTACATGGAGTTCATAGACATTAATCATAACATAGTAGGCAACGGAGACCTTTTAGCAGAAGAATCATCTAATTATCATATTAATAACTCCTATACCTATGCTAATTCAAATGTTGTGCTAAAGACAGAGGTTAATCTTTTTTATAATGCTATAACTAATAAAATTGATTTAACTAACTCAACAACAAATGACAATCAATATAGTTATTTTAATGTTGAGGAATATAAAACAAAAGGCCTATCTACTAATTTTCGTATATTAATAGAAGGTGCTGAAGTGAATCTAGGTTTGGCACATACAGGCAGATATAATAAGTTGTCTAATTCAGAGAATATTACTAAATTTAATTTTTCAACAGATTATAGTTTAAGTACTGTCATAAATTTCGGCAGCAAGACTAAATTAAATATGTTTTATAAGAATGTAGGCAGGCTTCCTAGTTTCTGGATGGATGAAGATAATATAGTAGAATCATATACAGATGCTTATAGCTTACTCGATTTATCAGTTAACAGAAGGATTAGTGAATCGTTTATTTTCTCTATGGGAGGAAGGAATTTACTTAACATAAAAAATATTAAGAGAACCAATGATTTAGGCGAAGTACATTCATCTTCAAATAATAATGTGCCTATTGGATATGGAAGAACCTTCTTCATGAGTCTAAACTTTAAATTATGAAAAGAATAAATTTTGTCTATATTTTTCTGTTATGTGTTAGTTGTGAACAGAATGAGATTCCAATAGCACAGCATCCTATGGGAGTATCAGAGACAATACAAATTAATATGGGAAGCAACTATAGTCAACAGATCTTTTATAGTATGAAAGATAATATTAGCTTGGCAAACAACACAAAAACTGATTGGGATTTAGCATTTAGTTCATCTATTAATACCTCTAAAATCATTATTAATTCTTCAACATTTAGTCAAATATCCGAGTTGGAAAATCATGTTTTTGAAGACCCTGTTGCTCTTACAGAGCTTATATGGCAATGGGATAGCCCCAAAGGGATTTACAATGGAACAGCCTTTAATAGTATGCAAAGTTCTACTACTTATATTCTTGACAGAGGTTATAATATAGATGGTACTGCAAGAGGTTATCGAAAAATTAGAATTGATTCTATAAATAACACATCGTATTTTATTACATATGCTAAATTGGACAATACAGATCTATATAATGTTGAGATTAAGAAAGATGGTCTTTCAAATTTCCAATATTTTTCATTTAATGATAATATTGTAATTATAGAGCCTGACAAAGAAGAATGGGATTTAGTTTTTACACAATATACGCATCTATTCCCTGATAATATTGAGACTCCTGCATATTTAGTGACAGGTGTGCTAACAAATTACCTAAATAACGTAATGGTAGCTAAGGATACTACAAATTCTTTTGAGCAAATCGGTCTAGATATGATTAATATTTATGATTTCTCCAATCATCAGGATGAGATTGGTTATAAATGGAAGGTTTTTGATTTTGAGACTCAAACCTATACTGTACAAACAGAGATCACCTATATTATTAAGGATGTTTCTAATCGTTATTTCAAACTCCATTTTATAGACTTTTATGATGAGTATGGGGAAAAGGGCTCTCCAAAATTTGAAGTACAAGAATTATAAAAGGCTACTAGATTTTATGATTGGATCGATTATTATTCAATCCAATCTGCAATAAATATATTTGTGTTCCTTGTGCCTCCATTGTTTCGGTTAGATGAAAAAACGATTTTTTTACCATCATTTGAGAAAACTGGAAAAGAAGCAAATTTTTTATCGTATGTAATTTGCTCTAAATTATTTCCATCAATATCTATCATATATAAATTAAAAGGAAATCCTATTTTACTTTCATGATTTGAGCAAAAAATAATTTTCTTATCGCTTGGGTGAAAAAAAGGTGACCAATTTGCCTTGCCTAGATTTGTCACCTTTTTTAAATCGGTTCCATCAATATTACATGTATAAATTTCCATTTCAGTTGGCTGAACTAATCCCTTTGCTAAAAGGTCTTTATATTCTTTAATTTTTTCGTCTGTATTTGGTCTAGATGCCCTGAAAACTAGTTTCCTGCCATCGTTTGAAAAGAAAGCGCCTCCATCATAGCCTAATTGATTTGTTACTTGCTTTATATTTGAGCCATCAATATTACATGTATATAATTCTAAGTCCCCTGAACGAATTGAAGTAAATACTATTTTATCTCCTTTAGGAGATACTGTGGCCTCCGCATCATAGCCTTGATGTTTAGTTAATCTCTTTATAACATTTCCATCAAGATCTGAAATAAAAATATCATAAGAGTCATATATAGGCCATACATATTTTCCATTTACTCTCCTTTCAGGAACATGTGGACATTTTGCATTTTCTAAATGAGTAGACGCATATATGATTGATGTGTCACCAGGCATAAAATATGAGCATGTAGTTCTCCCCATACCTAGACTTACCATTTTAGGCATTTCAAAAGCTAAATTATAATTATTTGTGTCTATAATATATATTTGATCACAACTTTGTCCCCAATTTTCATTTGTAGCTTGAAATATTAATTTAGAATCATCAAAACTCCAATAAGCTTCAGCATTTTCACCACCAAAAGTTAATTGCTTTAAATTCTTAAAGTGAGTTTCTTTACTATATATAAGTGAATTCTTATTTGATTTAACAATGTTTTTTTTCTTAAATTGTGCTATGCCAATCAATGGAAAAAAAAGCATTAAAAAAACTAGTTTTTTCATATTTTTGTTTTAATAAAACTTTACAAAAATAACTATTTTAATTATGAAAAAATTAATTCAAAGCCTTTTATTCTTATTAATTTCCATATCCTTTTCTCAAGCACAAGACAAACAAAAAATATTAGAAAGCATGAGAATGGAGGTGTCTTATTTAGCAGCTGATGAACTTGAAGGAAGGGCAACTGGAACACAAGGAGAGACAAAAGCTGCAGAATATATTGTCTTAAAATTTAAAGAATATAATTTATTACCAAAAGGAGAAGAAGAATTTTTTCAGTTTTTTGAAGCAAAAATTAGAAAAAACCCACATAGCCAAGAAGTAAAAGAAAAGATTATTGGAAAAAATGTAGTTGGATACCTTAACAATAATGCTGACGAAACAATAATTATTGGAGCACACTATGATCATGTAGGGTATGGCTCATTTGGATCGTTATATGTCGGAGAAAAAGAGGTTCATAATGGAGCAGATGACAATGCAAGTGGAGTAAGCATTTTAATTAATCTAGCAAAATCTTTACAAGAAATTAAAGATTATAATTATTTATTTATCGCATTTTCAGGTGAAGAACATGGTCTATTTGGCTCATCATATTATGCAAAAAATCCAACAATTGATTTAAAGAAAGTTAGATTTATGATTAATTTCGATATGGTTGGGAGATTAAATAATGATAGGTTGCTTGCTATTAATGGTGTTGGGACAAGTAATGAGTGGATAGATTTAATTAATAAATCAAATAAATATGATTTGAAATTAAAAACAACAGAATCTGGTATTGGACCATCTGATCATACATCATTTTATTTACAAAACATTCCATCTATTCATTTTTTTACTGGGCAGCATGAAGATTATCATAAGCCTTCTGATGATGTTGAAAAAATTAATTTTGATGGTATGTATATAATATATGACTATGTTAAAGAGATTATTAATAATTCATTAGAGATAAAAGAATTTTCTTTCCAAGAGACTAAGAGTGATACAACAATTACTCCAAGATTTAAAGTTACACTTGGAGTAATGCCAGATTATTTATTTGATAGTGAGGGTATGAGAATTGATGGTGTTTCTAAGGGGAAAACAGCTTATACATATGGTATTTTAAAAGGAGATATTGTTTTAAAAATGGGAGAAATAGATGTGAAAGATATGATGAGTTATATGCATGCATTAAGCCAATTTAATCATGGAGACACTACTATAGTTAAAATAAATAGAAATTCAAAAATTATAGAAACTGAGATAGTTTTTCAATAATAATTTTTAGTTTCAATCTAATAGCCTGTAAAATTTTTTGATTTTATTTTTGAATCTAGTATATTGTAAGATGTATTACTTTGTGGAAAGAGTTGCCGAAAGATATTCTCTATTCAATTTTGCGATATTTTCTAATGATATTCCCTTGGGACACTCAATTTCACACGCTCCAGTGTTACTACAATTGCCAAATCCTTCTTTGTCCATTTGTTTGACCATATTTATAACTCGTTCTTTCGCTTCAACTCTTCCTTGAGGTAGCATTGCATATTGAGATACTTTAGCTGAAACAAATAACATGGCTGAAGAATTCTTGCATGTGGCAACGCAGGCGGCACAACCAATACAAGTTGCTGCATCAAATGATTTGTCTGCATCATTTTTTGGTATTGGTGTTAGATTTGCATCCTGAGTATTACCTGAAGTGTTTACAGATATGTATCCTCCTGCCTGTTGAATTCTGTCAAATGCAGTTCTATCAACTACTAGGTCTTTAATAATAGGTAAAGCTTTTGCTCTCCATGGCTCTATATAGATGGTTTCACCATCATTAAATTTTCTCATATGTAACTGACATGTTGTTACTCTTGAGTCTGGCCCATGTGCTTTTCCGTTTATATATAATGAGCACATACCACAAATCCCTTCTCTGCAATCATGGTCAAATGCTACTGGTTCCTCTCCTTTTTCTAATAAGTCATTATTAAGAATATCTAACATTTCTAAAAAAGATGAGTCTTTTGAAATATTTTTAACTGTATAAGTTGCAATTTTACCTTTTGAATCCCTGTTTTTTTGTCTCCAGATTTTTAAATTTAGTTTCATTATTTATAACTTCTTTGTTTTAATTCAATATTATCAAATTTTAAGTGTTCCTTGTGTAGAACTGATTTTGATGGATCATCCATATATTCCCAAGCGCTTACATATGAATAATTTTCATCATCTCTTTTAGCCTCTCCTTTTTGAGGGCCATCCTTCTCTACGGATTCTTCTCGATAATGACCTCCACAGCTTTCATTTCTATTTAAGGCATCTAAAGCAAATAACTCACCTAACTCTAAAAAATCTAGTACTCTTCCTGCTTTCTCTAATTCTTTATTCATTGAGTATATATCTTCAGGAATAAATAATTCTTTCCAAAACAAGGATCTTAGTTTCTTTATTTCTTTTATTGCAGTTTTTAGTCCTTTTTCATTTCTTGACATTCCTACATATTCCCACATAATTTTACCTAGTTTTATATGAAAATAATCTGCTGGTTTACTTCCTTTAATATTTGCAAGTTTTTTTATTTTTTCTTCAACAGATTTTTTTGCTTCATCAAATTCTTTTGTATCTGTTGATATTGGTCCTGTTCTTATTTCGTCAGCAAGATAATCACCAATTGTATATGGGAGTACAAAATATCCATCTGCTAGGCCTTGCATTAGTGCAGAGGCTCCTAATCTATTAGCTCCATGATCGGAGAAATTGGCTTCTCCAATACAATAGCATCCTGGAATAGATGTCATTAAATTATAATCGACCCATACGCCGCCCATTGTATAGTGAACTGCTGGATATATCATCATAGGGGTTTTGTATGGGTTTTCATCAACAATTTTTTCATACATCTGGAATAAATTTCCATACTTTGCTTCTACAATTTCTTCACCTAAACTAATTATTTCTTTTTCACTTGGTTTTTTGATTCCTATTAGCAAAGCTTTTTCTTTTCCGTAACGTTTAATAGCTGATGAATAATCTAAATAAACAGCCTCCCCAGTTTTGTTTACACCAAATCCAGCATCAATTCTTTCTTTAGCTGCCCTTGAAGCAACATCTCTAGGAACTAAATTCCCAAAAGCAGGATATCTTCTTTCTAGATAATAATCCCTTTCTTCTTCTTTTATGTCAATCGGTTTTAAATCTCCATTTCTAATCTTTTTTACATCTTCAATTTTTTTAGGCACCCAAATCCTTCCATCATTTCTTAAAGATTCTGACATTAATGTTAATTTTGATTGATGATCACCGCTTCTTGGAATGCAGGTTGGGTGAATTTGTGTAAAACATGGATTTGCAAAATATGCTCCTTTTTTATGAATTTTCCATGATGCAGTTACATTTGAACCCATAGCATTAGTTGAAAGATAGAACACATTTCCGTATCCTCCAGAAGCAATAACAACAGCGTGTGCTGAATATTTTTTTATTTCTCCTGTTTCTAGATTCCTTGCTATTATTCCTCTTGCTTTACCTTCAACAAGAACTAATTCCAACATCTCATGTCTATTGTACATTTGTATCTTTCCTTTAGCAATCTGTCTGTTCATTGCAGAATATGCACCTAAAAGTAGTTGTTGCCCTGTTTGCCCTTTTGCATAAAATGTCCTTGACACAAGTACACCTCCAAATGATCTGTTATCTAATAGTCCTCCATATTCTCTAGCAAATGGAACTCCTTGAGCTACACATTGGTCTATAATATTTCCTGAAACTTCAGCTAGTCTGTATACATTGGCTTCTCTAGATCTATAGTCCCCACCCTTTACGGTATCATAAAAAAGTCTATGAACAGAATCCCCATCATTTTGATAATTCTTTGCAGCATTAATACCACCTTGTGCAGCAATTGAATGAGCTCTTCTGGGGGAGTCTTGGTAGCAAAATGATTTTACATTATATCCAAGTTCTGCTAAAGACGCTGATGCAGAGCCACCAGCTAAACCAGTTCCAACAACAATAATATCAATATTTCTTTTATTTGCTGGGTTAACTAAATTTATATTGTTTTTATGATTAGTCCATTTTAAATTAATTTCTCCATTTGGAATTTTTGCATTTAATTTTTTTGAGGACTTAAACAATTTATCCTCAGTATCTATTTTTTGAAAATTATCAACCAAGATTCGTTTTCTTAGCTCAAAAAGTTTTTTGTTTTTTTCAATATAATCAATATCTGTTTTTAAAATTGGCAATCTTTCCGGATTTTTATGCCAATCTTTATCCCAGTCTTTTAGCATACATTTAACACCAGTACTCATATTTTTAACCTTGTATTTACTTGTATTTTTGTCAAGAAAATAATATCTAACACAGATTTCTACAAGCTCGTCCTGATTGTATTTTGCTTTTGCTTTTCTGTAATTTATGGCAAATGTTATTTTCTTCATATCAGATAATTAATTGATCTATGTAATGATAAATTGCTATAAAAACGAAACCTGCCGGAACTAATATAGCATAATAAATACTTAATTTTTTTAATAAAGGCGTGGTTGAAGAATTTCTTATTCCAACAGATTGAAATGAAGATTGAAAACCATGTAGTAGGTGAAGTGATAAGAAAATGAATGAAATACTATAAAGTAAAACCCTCCAAGTATCTTGAAATTTATGTTGTAATTCGGAAAAATACTTGAATTCTCCATGATGTAATCCAGACCAATCTCCATTTACAAATTTTGTATTAATTTCAGGAATCCAGAAATCGTAAAAATGTAAGCAAATAAATAAGAAAACCATTGTCCCGGTTATAATCATATTTCTACTTACCCAAGTAGAGTTATCATTTTTATTGTATGAGTAATTTGTATTTCTTGAATTTCGATTTTTATAATCTAGTATTGCACCCATGATTAGATGGAAAATTAGGCCTGAGATTAGTATTGGTTGCAATATAAATTGTATCAACTTATTAGTGCCCATAAAGTGTGATACTTCATTAAACAAATTTGGGCTGATAACTGACAGTAAATTAATTGCCAAGTGTTGTAATAAAAACACCATTAAAAAAAACCCTGATAGTGCCATTAAGACTTTTCTTCCAATAGTGTAATAAAAGTAATATTTTTTCATATTTCTTTGCAAAAATAATAAATAACACATTATTTTATGTGATATTTACTTTTTTTTAACACTATTTATATTAGTTCTAAATTATTTTTATTTAAAAATTTTATATATAACACTATCTCTATCTTTAAATTAATAATAAAATAACACAAATAAAATTTTAATATATTTTATTTAGCAATTATAAAATTTTTCACATTCTAATTTTTAGAATTATATTCTTATCTGATTTTTTACTATTATAACACAAATACATGAAATTGATGAAAAATATTATAATTTATATTATATTTTATAGTTCATTATTTTTTAAATATTTATAAAGTTAATACTTTATATAATTTAAAATTAATACTTTTATATGTCTAAATATATATATGAAATACAAAAAAATA
>MDTC01273045.1_pt1 | contig 10468 bp, 16 predicted proteins | sample 811181 | NCBI WGS metagenome assembly MDTC01 (sample SAMN05326644, study PRJNA326480) | marine metagenome | isolation source: seawater | place: Pacific Ocean: North | collected 2011
GATGGATCTGATGATTCAGTAGTTGAAGGTTAATTTATAAGCCTTTGATTGAGTTATAAATATACTGGAGAGCATTCATTTGCTCTCTGGTATAATAACTAAAGGTGAATAATTATGAAGCTTGATGAGGACAGCTTTTTGCTGTATGCCGCTAAATGCTACGATATGAAAATGGCAATATCGGCAGAAGAATTTTATGATGACTTGAGAAGATTTCAACATTTGAAACGTCTTTTCAAGCGTTACGAAGAAGACGATGATCTAAAGGTTCGTTTAATCTTGAACCACTTGATCGTCATATATAATTGCTTTGGTCCTGGTGCAACCACCATGCTCTTCTTCAAACTAGAAGAATATCACAAGTGCCTAAAGCCTTTTATGATAATGTTAAACTATATGCCAGAAGTAATAGAATATAGTGACAAACAAATAATCTCGTCTGAGATACCATTAGACGAAAGAATAGTAGAAGAGCTAAGGAAACTATGATAGTCGATCTCTTTTTAGTATATCAATTTATTAAGCGTTTAAGTACTCCCTTCAAAGATTGGGACGCTTATAAGCTTGGTATTATTGACGAAACTGGAAAGCAACTAATCAAACGAAAAGATTTTACCAAACGAGATCAGAAAGATGCTTTTGGTATTTTCGACATCATGATCACCAAGCTAAAAAGATTATTAGAAAAAGTACCTGGTGGTAAAACAAGAATAGGCTCATATGCGGCCGCTTTATACTTAATCAAAGAGCAATCTGAGATTGAGAAGCAAGACATACAACTAATCGAAGACTTATCGGAAAGTTCCCTAGAAGAAAAACTAAACCAATATATCGAGTATGTGCAACGTAGTAATGAAGATATAGACCAACTATTTGAAAGAGCATTTGACGAAGACGTGCCTGGAAATAGTGTAGCTAATGTAGCTGGTTTAGGAGTTGGAGATCAAGGAGAACCCGGAATCACTCCCAAAGCCGCAAGTAAATATAAACGTAAGAATCAGAAAAAGCAAGAAAAAATGTCTCTAAAACGTTTTAAAGATTCTGCTGGCATAAAGGGAACCACAAGTGTCTGATGACTTGAAAACTGACGTAGCCATCTTAAAGAAAGACGTATCGAATATTCAGGGATTACTCTCTAGATTAGATATGGCAATCGACAAGATAGCAGACGCAAGCAACGGCATATCTAAGATTCTTGCTGTTCACGACAATCAAATAGAAGATTCAACTGAAACTCTTGCTGAAAATAGAAGACTTGCTGAACGCGAAATTGAGATAATCCACAAAAGAATATCAGATAAAGACGAAGAAAGCAAGAAAAGACACGAAGAGATCATAGAATTCCTTAAACGCCAAGACGAAGCCATGGCAGATCACCATCAAAAACTAGAAGATCGCATATCTAAGCTTGAGGGCTGGAGATGGTATTTGATCGGTGGAGCTACAGTTATCGGCTTTATTCTAGCTAAAATGGATACAATAGCCGCAATTGTGTCTTGACATTTCAGCAAAATAGTGTATAATATACGCTAAACCTTACTATATTATGGAGTTTTATGAATAGCACCGACCTTAAGTATGCGGGTATATTGTCTACTCGTCTTGATCGTTTTTCAGTCAAAGCCCACTCTCCCTATAGAGCTAACTTCAGATGTCCAATATGTGGTGATTCTCAAAAGTCTAAGCTCAAAGCAAGAGGCTGGATCCTCGAAAAAGATAACAGTGCAATCATGTATTGTCACAACTGTGGCGCATCTCATGGTATGCGTAACTTCCTCAAGTTTGTTGATCACAATTTGTTCAATGAATATGTCATAGATTCTAATCTAGAGAAGAATGCTAGACGGCAACTGTTTGATCAACAACCAAAGAAAGAAGTCAAGCCACTAGATACTCTGACTATGAAAGCTCCAGAGTTTAAGAAGAAGGGATCTCCTCTACTCAAGATAAAGAAAGTGTCGTCACTAGATATTAGTCATTTAGCTAAAAAATATATTCAGGAAAGACGAATCCCAGCATCGGTACATTATAAATTATACTATGCTTCAAGATTTAACGAATGGGTAAATTCAATCATTCCCGACAAGTTACCGAAGCTTGAGAAAGATAGTCCTCGACTTGTGATGCCTTTCATAGATAAGAATGGCAATCTGTTTGGCTTCAATGCGAGAGCTTTTAGTAGTAATGAGCTACGCTATATAACTATCATGATCGATGACTCTATGCCTAAAATATTTGGTTTAGATACAGTCAACTTTGATGATAAGTATTATGTAATTGAGGGACCAATCGATAGTTTGTTTATCGACAATTCAGTCGCAATGGCTGGTGCTGATGGTAAAGCAAGTGGCTTAGAGTCAACTGAGAATGCTGTGTTTGTATTTGACAATGAGCCAAGAAATAAAGAAATCGTGAACAGAATGAAGAAGTGTTTAGATAATCGTTTTAGTGTCTGTATATGGCCAGAAAAACTGCTTGACAAAGACATTAACGATATGATATTATCTGGGCTTACTAGCGAGTCTATAAAGCAGATTATAGACGACAATACATATAAGGGCTTAGAAGGCAAACTGCAACTAAGCTATTGGAAAAGATGTTAATTGATAGGAATATTTAATGAAAGCGAAACTTATAGGATTTACTCAACCCGCAGAAGTTGATGAAACAGTAAACGATGTTCAAGACTTGATTACATATTGTGCTAAAGTATCAAACCCTAAAGGTCAAATGAATTTAGAATCAAGTGATAGACTACTCAAATACTTAATCAAACACAAACACTGGAGCCCATTTGAAATGGCTTCGGCAACATTAGAGATAGAAACAACTCGTGATATCGCTAGACAATTTTTGAGACATAGATCATTTTCTTTTCAAGAATTTAGTCAAAGATATGCTGATCCAGAGCAGATGGGATATCCGTTTGTTATTCGTGACGCAAGACTTCAAGACAAGACCAATAGACAAAACAGTGTAGAAACTGAAGATGAGCATTTAAAAAGAGAGTGGTACGCTAAACAAAAAAGAGTTCTCAATGCGGCTCAAGATGCGTATCATTGGGCGATTAGAAACGGAATCGCAAAAGAGCAAGCAAGATGTGTATTGCCGGAAGGCAACACTATCTCTAAGCTTTACGCGAATGGAACTATACGATCATGGATTCATTATATTGATTTACGATCTGGCAATGGCACACAATTAGAGCATATGGAATTAGCGAGAGAGATAGCAAAAGCAATAACAGGCATCTTTCCTATGATTACAGAATTCGTGAACACCTAACTTTATATATACTATTCGCGACAATGCGATAGTGACAACCAAGGATAATGGATAGAGATGACTATAAGAATAAACAAGGAGAAAGATTCCCTTCTCGCATCATACGCACTGGGAATGCTCAAAGATTTTTACTTAAACGAATACGAAACTTCCCCACAGCAAGCATATAGAAGAGCCGCAACAGCTTGGTCAAAGTACAGAGATGAGATGGACGAGGACTTAGCTCAAAGACTATACAACTACGTTTCAAACAAGTGGTTCATGTTTGCTTCACCTGTTTTATCAAACGCACCAAATGGAGAAAAGCAGGGCAAAGGTATGCCCATATCTTGCTTCTTGACTTATGTTCCAGACACACTTGAAGGTCTTATAAGTCACACTTCTGAGTTAAGATGGCTATCTGTTTATGGTGGTGGGGTAGGTGGTCACTGGAGTGATGTGCGAACTGTATCTGATGTAGCACCAGGTCCTATGCCATTTCTACACACTGTAGATGCTGATATGATCGCATATCGTCAGGGCAAAACACGCAAGGGTTCATACGCGGCATATATGGACATTTCTCACCCAGACATAATCGAATTCTTAAACATGAGAATACCCACTGGTGATGTGCAACGTAAAGCGTTGAATCTACACAATGCGATCAATATCACAGACGAGTTTATGGAAGCAGTTAAACAGGGAAGTTCTTTTGATCTCAAAGATCCGAAAGACGACCGAGTCAAAGATACCACTGATGCTCGTAAACTATGGGAGCGTATTCTTGAGACACGATTTAGAACTGGTGAGCCTTACTTGAACTTTATCGACACAGCAAATGCTGATTTACCTCAACCTCTCAAAGATAAAGGTCTAAGAATTAATGGTTCAAATTTGTGCAATGAGATTCATTTGCCTACTTCAGAAGATAGAACTGCTGTTTGTTGCTTATCGTCATTGAATCTAGAATATTACGATGATTGGAAAGATACAACTATCGTAAGAGACCTTGTACGAATGTTAGACAACGTATTAGAATATTTTATCGAGAATGCTCCTGATACGATTCACAGAGCTAAATACAGTGCTGAGAGAGAAAGAAGTATTGGTCTCGGTGCTATGGGCTTTCACAGCTTACTACAGAAGCATGGAGTAGCTTGGGAATCTGAGTTAGCAAAAGAGATTAATGAAGTCGTGTTTAGTCATATCAATAGTGAAGCAGTAGCGGAGACTGAGTTACTTGCAGAAGAGCGAGGCGCCTATCCAGATGGTCCAGACTCTGGCAGAAGAAACTCGCATCTGTTAGCGATAGCGCCTAACGCAAGCTCTGGCGTGATCCTATCGACTTCTCCATCGATTGAGCCACTCAAAGCAAATGCGTACACTCACAGAACGAGAGCTGGTTCTTTTTTAGTCAAGAACAAGCATCTGCGAGAATTATTAAACTCAAAAGATCAAGACAACGAAACAACTTGGACATCAATCATTACAAAGAAAGGATCAGTTCAGCATCTACCATTCTTAACAGAAGGCGAGAAAGCAGTATTCAAAACTGCTGATGAACTAGATCAAAACTGGGTAGTACAACACGCGGCTGACAGACAGAAGTACATTTGTCAGGGTCAAAGTGTCAATATCTTCTTCCCTGCAGGTGCTGATAAAGCATATGTGAATCAAGTGCATCTAAGAGCTTGGAAAGAAGGTCTAAAAGGATTATATTATCTTCGCACAGAAGCCAAGCAAAGGGCTGAAAATGTGAGTGAGAAAGTAGAGCGAGTAGCACTAGAAGGTGATAAGCGTAACATCATTTACTCAAAGCTAAATTGTCCGTATTGTTCGATGGCAAAAGAAGAGTTGAGGTTACGAGGTATTCCGTTTGATGACATTGATCTCGCTTCTGTAGGCAAAACTGCGGCAGAAGTTACTGGTCGAAAAGAAGTCAAGACAGTGCCACAAGTTTACATAGAAGGTGAATATGTAGGTGGTTACAATGAGTTACTAGAATTTTTAAATCAACCAGTAGAAGAATCAGGCGATGACGAATGTCGTGCTTGTGAGGGATAGGAGAACAAATGTCGTTACTACAATTTTCAAAGAGCTATCGTCCATTTTTATATCCATGGGCAGTAGAGTTAACTAAAAAGCATGAAGAAATACATTGGGTTGAAGATGAAGCAGAGTTATCAGAAGATGTACAAGATTGGAAAACAAAGCTGAGTGAAGAAGAGAAAGATTTCGTAACACAAATACTAAGATTGTTTACTCAATCAGATGTGCAGGTAGGCGAAAACTATCACGAACTATTAATACCAAAGTTTAAGAACAATGAGATTCGTAATATGCTATCGTCATTCGCAAATCGCGAGGGCGTACACCAGAGAGCATATGCTTTACTGAATGATACACTAGGACTACCAGATGAAGAGTTTCATAAGTTTCTAGAGTACAAAGAAATGGCAGACAAGCTAGACTTTATGAAAGAGGGTAATATCAACACTCATACTGGTCTTGCATTAGTATTAGCTCAATCTGTATTCAATGAAGGTATGTCCTTATTCGCATCATTCGTTATGTTGCTAAACTTTCAACGTTTTGGTAAGATGAAAGGTATGGGTACGATTGTTGAGTGGTCTATACGAGATGAAACCATGCACGTTCAAGGCAACGCAAAGCTGTTTCGTGAGTTTGTAGAAGAACACCCAAGAATTGTTAACGATGAATTGAAGTCAAAGATATATGAGATGGCAACAAACGCTGTCAAGCTAGAAGATAAGTTTATCAAGTTAGCATTCAATGGCTTAGATCAAGAAGGTATTACTGAGAAAGAAGTGAAGCAATACATTCGACATATCGCTGATCGTAGATTATTACAGTTAGGTATGAAGCCTAAGTTTAGACAAAAAGATAATCCAATGCCTTGGTTAGACTGGGTTCTAAACGGAGCTTCGCATGACAACTTCTTTGAGAAAAGAGTTACTGAATATTCAGTGAATGGTATGGAAGGTGAGTGGGGTTGGGAATCAAACACTCATGACGGAGAAGTTTGTGGAATGGATGGTAGAGGTTGTGCCGCATAGTGAATAAATGGCAAAGTGCATATATGGACGTAGCAGAGAGGTTCGCTTCTCTGTCTACAGCGAGAAAGTTGAAAGTTGGAGCCATTGTAGTCAAAGATAATAGAGTGTTAAGTATCGGCTACAATGGTATGCCATCTGGTTGGGATAACAACTGTGAGATTGAAACAAAACCATTTTGGATGGATTGGAAAGCAAGTGAAGAAGATATGAATGTGGGCTTGATCGATCTAAAGACTAAGCCAGAAGTCATACACGCAGAAATGAATTGTTTATGTAAGTTAGCCGCATCTAATGAAAGTGGTAAAGATGCCGCAATATATATAACTCATGCACCGTGTATAGAATGCGCTAAGATGATATATGCGAGTGGAATCAAAGAAGTATTCTATAGAACAGAATATAGAGATACAAGAGGTATAAAATTTTTAGAAAAATGTAAGTTAGGAGTAACTAAAATATGAAAAGGATTGACGCATTCTGCGATGAATGTGAGTCAGAGTATACAATAGAGCTAGTTGATTCAGAGACTGCGGTTAAGTATTGTCCAGTCTGTGGAGCAGAGATAGACTGTGATGAAGACGCACTTAATCAATGGCCAGAAGACTCAGAGGAATGGGACGAATAATGTGGCTATATAATAGTCAAGAATTTACCAGTGAAATGATTGAAGAATATGTTGGGTTTGTATACATAATAACCAATCTAGAAACCAATATGAAGTATGTGGGTAAAAAACTTTTTACATCAAGACGAACACTGCCGCCTTTGAAAGGCAAAAAACGCAAAAGAAAAGTCGTCAAAGAATCTGATTGGATGGACTACTATGGATCATCTGAAGAAGTTAAGTCTCTAGTTGAAGAGATGGGTGGAGATTTATTTAAACGAGAGATTCTTCACCTCTGCAACAACAGAGGCGAGATGTCTTATCTAGAAGCAAAAGAGCAATTTGACAGAGAAGTCTTATTAGACGATGGCTACTACAACGGCATCATCAACTGCAAAATTCACAGAAGTCATGTAAAGAATCTTGGACAAGAAGTTAAGTTTCGCAAGAATACTCTTGAGCGACCCTAACTACTGACTCGCTTGAATGTGCTTGATATATTCGCCAATACTATGATCACTAAAGCTATCGATTTTACCCTCAGATAATCCTTGAAAAATACCTCTTAACTTATCTTTAACTCTCTGAAAGCCCGTAGGGTTACGCAAGTTTCCATAAGCGTTTATATATTGCTCAGTTCCGTGATGCTTATATCCCATGATTCTCAGAGGCACAGTGGTCACAACGTCATTGTTATTTTTCCATCGATGATGAACTACGCCTAGTGAATTGCAGTATCCTTTCCAACCAACTCGTGGTGATCCATAAGTGAACAATTCAAGTGGGTCTCCTAATTCTCTATCGTGCATACAACGAGAAGCCATGATTGTTGCCATAGCGGCACCAAGAGAATGACCGCAGAACCACAAGTCTTTCTTAAGATTAGATTTACGATTGATATCTTCACACACCAATGGCCATAGATCATCTACTTCAGTCTTGAATCCTCTGTGAACTCTAGAGACTGTTTCAGCAAGAACTGGAAATGCTTTGAGATCAGCTCCGATATCTTGGAACTCAGTGGGTTGAGTGCCTCTACAGGCAATGATTAAGTCGTTCTTATTTTGAAATCGATATGCTTGGGCACCATCTCTGTTGTAAAATTCAACTGTAGTAAATCCCATGTTTCTTGCCGCTTTCTTTGCTTCTGGTAAGTCTAGGTATGCCACGCTAGAGAGCTTTGCGAAAAGTAAAGACTTTTGCAAGAATGACATTGAACTAATGATTTCCATAGTGTCTCCGATATATAAATAAGAAGTATATTCTATTTATAATTTCATCGTAGAGGAAACTAAGATGGCTACACCAGTTAAAACAATCACCGCAGACGGCAACACGGACATCAAATACTCAGGTGGCATAGGAACTATTGCAATTCAAGCCGCTAACTTTCGCAGTGCATCAATCACATTTCAGATATCATTTGATGACGGCACAATATTTCATGCCGCGACTACTCAGACGCTTAACGATGTAGGTGCAGTAACCGCCAACAAATACTTATCAATAAGTGAACAAACTGGTCCATGTACGATCAGACTAGTCACGGATAGCATTAGTGGTGGAACACCCGCAATTACTGTCTGTATAGTGTAATATTTACAAAAAAAGTCGAAAAAAAGGTTGACATTCTCTCTGGATTTGATATAATATACCCATATTAACGAAAAGAGAGAATGATATGCCTACTGTACAAAATGTGATCGATTATACAGACCCAGACGTTTTTGTTGATTATGTAATGTCTTTTTACAGCAATAGCCCAGATAGTCTCTATCCTGAGCTAGATTTCACTAAAGATGAGATATATCTCGCTTTAGCTGTTCGTTTAACTCGTAAAAAATACGAAGAGACCCCCTTTGATGGCGATTCAATTGATCGCGAAATAGTCAGAGATATTGTTCTTGACCGTCGAGTTCAACTTTCCAAAAAAGGTCTTTTGTAAAAAAAGCTTGACATTCCCCTCCAGCCTGTTATAATGTGTACATAAATTATGAATATGAGTGAGAATCCTATGAATGAAGCAATCGAAAAACTTAAACAAGCCATTGTCAATGACTATGCTTTTTGGACTGATGACCGCGAACGTGGTGAATTCTTGAATGATGAATATTACGAAGGACGAGTAAAGGAGTTTGCTGAAGGCATTTCTGTCTCTGAAGGCAAGAAATACATTAAGTTGATCACTGGAAGTTCAGTCTGGGGATTTGTCATGAAAGAAGATGATGCCAAGTTCAAGAAAGGTGATCTTCTTAAAGCCGCTAGTTGGGCAGCTCCTGCACGAAACAAGGCTCGAGGAAACATTCTGACTGACGACTACGAAATTCGTTGGACTGGTCCTCTTTACTTGTAATGGTTACCGCAAGAGAGAAACTAAAGTCTAGAATCGACAAACTTGAGGGAATTATGCAGAGCAATGAGTATCTGAATAATCCTCTTGAGGCTATGCAGTTGATAAATAAATTATCTAATTACTGGGGTGTGATGGCTGAAGAAGATCGAGAGTTTATTCAGGCAGCCCAAATGGCAATAGAAGATAAGTTAGTCTGGAATTTACGCCCATAGCTCAGTTGGATAGAGCAACAGCCTTCTAAGCTGTAGGTCGTAGGTTCGAATCCTACTGGGCGTGCCAAATAAAAAGAGTCAAGAATGCGTTACTATCAGAGGCGATATATGATTATAAGACACCCAATATCACATAGTGTTGAGCATCTAGAAGAGAAGATGACGACACATCTAGGACATGCGGTCAGATATGTCATGACTAGCGATCTGGAAGTTGACGATGTTCCCATGGATATATTCTACTTATTAGAAAAGCCAGAAGATGAAAAAAGCAGATATATTGCCACACCTACCTTGAATTCTCTTATATATACAGTAAGTGCAGATATTATTGAGTCATATGATATTGGCATGATACAGGACAAAGATGAATCTTGGTTTTACGCATCTTCACTTAGCGACTGTGTTATGATTGATGGAAACATAGTAAAGGGTGGTAGAAAAGAACTTGATGGAAGAGGCTTTGAAAAGTTTGTCGTAAAAGATGGATATATTGTCGAAAATATATTAACAGAATATAAAGATTATTATTGGCCAAATGTAGCTCCTTAGGAGAAGCTGATGATTAGAGTAGCCATTGGACTTGTTTTACTTTTAAGTGCAGTTTCAGCAGAAGATTATGCTTTGCAATACGGATATGTTGAACCGTCAATTAGTCAAATACTTGCGTTATGCTTAACAGGGTTTGCGCTTCTTTTGTGGGGATATCCCTCGTTTAGGCGAAAACTGAATGACGATTAAGTATGAAGTCAACGGAAGATGTAGAAACGAAAAGATAGTTCATTGGTATGTGTGCCAGCTCTTTAAGGAGCTTAAAATACATAGACTGTCTTCTAAATTTGTGTCTGTCGAATTTGTGACCAAGCTTGAAGATTGGAATCAAGGTGAGTGTCACGGAGACATTGATGAGGTAACTATATTCATTGCAAAGAAATCTAGAAATAAAAAGGGTGTA
>MDTC01017996.1_pt1 | contig 10467 bp, 9 predicted proteins | sample 811181 | NCBI WGS metagenome assembly MDTC01 (sample SAMN05326644, study PRJNA326480) | marine metagenome | isolation source: seawater | place: Pacific Ocean: North | collected 2011
ACGACCGCCGACGCACTGCGGGCGCTGCGAGGGATGGCCGAGATGGCGATTCCGAGGAACGCGGATGTCGCCAAGCCCAGGACGAACACCCACACGAAGGTGAGCCACGACTCGGCATCGGAGGGAAGCGGCACGCCCAGCACGAGCCCCGCGAACGCGAGCAGCACCGCTGCCTGCACGGTGCCGGTGACCAGTACCTGACCGATCTTGCCGATGAAATAGCTCACGGGCGACAGCGGTGTGCCACCGAGCCGCTTGAGGGTGCCGTCATGCCGCTCGAGCGCGATGTCGATCGCCAGGTTCTGCAAGCCCGACAGCAGGACCCCCGCGGCGAGCATGCCGGGGAGGTACATCTGAGCCGCCGAGAGGGCCGGCAGCCCTTGCCCGTAACTCTGCTCGCCGTCACCGCCGAAGACGGTGCTGAACAGGGCGAGCATGAGGATCGGGAAGAGGAATGTGAAGAAGATCGTCTCGGGCGAGCGCGTATAGCCGCGGATCTCGAACCCGGTACGACGGATGCCGTGGCGCAGCGCGTGCGTCGGGCTGAGGCGGGATGGGGGAAAGGCGATAGCGGTCATGACAGGGTCTCCGGAATCGAGGAGGACGGCGCGGCAACTGTCTCGCCCGGCACGGCTGCGCCCTCCGGGTCGACCATGCCGAGGTAGATGTCTTCGAGGGTGGGGCGGCGGATCTCAAGCTCCTCGGGTTCGCCGCCCAGGCGCTCGGCGAGCGAACGGGCGAAGGCCCAGGGCTCTGGGGTGCGCTCGGTGTGCAGCGTCCCACCTTCGCGCCAGGTGACGCGCGGCATCCGGGCGTCTTCACCCCCGAACGTGGCGATGGGTCCGATCGCCTGGAGCACGCCCCGATCGATTACTGCAACCCGATCGGCCAGCTGCGCAGCCTCATCGAGGTAGTGGGTGGTGAGCAGGATCGTTGTGCCTTCGCCCTGAAGCCTGCTGATGAGACTCCAGAACTCCCGACGCGCCTGCGGGTCGAACCCGGTGGTCGGCTCATCGAGGAAGAGGAGTTCGGGGTTCCCGATGATGCCGAGGGCGACATCGACGCGGCGTTGCTGGCCGCCGGAGAGTTTGGCGATGCGCGTGTTCGCCTTCTCCTCCAGCCCTACAGCCGCGATCACCTCCTCCACGTCCCGCGGCCGCGGGTAGTAGCCGGCGAACTGGCGCAGCTGCTCGCGCACCGTGAAGGCGCCGGCCTGGCCGGTGGTCTGCAGCACGATGCCCAGACGTGCCTTCCACGCCAGACCCCCATGTCCGGGGTCATCTCCGAGCACCGACACCTCGCCACTTGTGCGGCGGCGATACCCTTCGAGGATTTCGACGGTGGTGGACTTGCCGGCGCCGTTGGGGCCCAGCAGGGCAAAGGTCTCACCGCGAACGATGTCGAACGACACGTCGTCGACGGCAGCTCGCGATCCGTAGGTCTTGCGCAGGTTCCGCACCCGCACCGCATCGTTTTCCATGCTTCCAGCGTGCCGCGGCGAGACCGGAGGCGACAGCGGCCGTTGGGTTGGTGCGGCATCCCCCATTCGGTGGATGCCGCACCTCAGCCCCGGCGCGCGAGATTCAGCGAACCTCGGTCAGCGCATCCTCGTGGATGACGGCGAGAATGCGGGAGATGGGATCGTGATCCGCACCCAGAACACTGCCGATGGCCGCACTCTGGTGTGCGAAGCGCAGATCAGCAAGCACTGTCCCTACAGCCTGCGCGATCCGCTCCGGCGAAGGGGTTCCCGTTCGCAGGTCCACTCCCATGCCGGCCCACGCGACGCGCGCCGCAACCTCGGGCTTATCTTCGGTCGCCCCCGCGACGACGAGCGGGACGCCGTGACGGGCGGCCAATTGAACGCCTCCGAAGCCTCCGTTGGTGACCATGACAGAAGTCCGCGACAACAGCGCACCGTAGGGAAGGTAGCGTGCGACCCTCACGTTGGCGGGCAGTCGCCCCTCTGGGAAGAGATCGGTGAGGCTCTCGACGTCCCGACCTCCGGTCGAGGCGACGACGGTGACGGGTTCGTCCGCGAGCGCACGAATAGTCGGGGCCACAAGGCGCTCGAAGTCGAGGTTGTCGATCGTTCCCTGGGTGACGTGCACGATCGGACGCTCACCCACCTGATCCCACCAGTCCGGCAGCTCGGTGCCGCTGCTGGACGCTGGAAGCGGTCCGAGAAACTCGATGCGATCGGTGAGTTCGCGGCGCGGATACTCCAGACCGGGAAGGGTCAGTTGGAAGACCCCATCGTATGAGAGCGCCGCGTCGAAGATCCAGGCACCCTGTGTCACTCCGCACTCTGCCAGCGCCTGGTTCAGCGCGCGGTACTGCGCTGGCACCACGCTCATGAATATCCCGATGAGGTCGTGACGGAGTGCTGCGATACCGCGCTTGTCGGCCCGTCCGGGCAGGAAAGCGTCGAGGTCCGCGTCGTCGAAGTCGACGGCGGCCGGAAGCGGCAAGAACCGAGCTCCAGCCGCCTCCACGCGGCCGCGGTACTTCTGGCCGGCGAGGACGCAGATGTCGTGGCCGCGAGAAGCGAGACCCTCAGCAACCCCGAGGATCGAGAGAATGTGGCCATGGATGGGCGGCGAGGCCAGCAGGAGCTTCATTTGGCATCCTCCGCCCGGAGCACGGGGTGGTTACCGCGAATGAGATCGGTCACGATCGAACCGGCGCGCCCGCCCGAGATCGTTCCCCTCATGATCACCGCATACTGCCTGACGCCGCGGGAGACGAAGATCGTGCAAGCGATGACGCGCGGGGAAGCTACGCAGGCGATCGCTCAGTCATTGCACCTGTCTCCGTACACCGTGCAGGACCACTTTCAGGCGATCTTCGCGAAACTCGGCGTCTCGTCGCGCCGCGAAGTGGCGTCGCGCCTGTTCACGCTGTTGTACGCGGACGCGCAGCTCGACTGACCGCCGCGCCTCTGTGCTGACGGTCAGGTCGACGCCGACTACGCTTTTGACCGTGACCGAACGTGCTCCCCTGTCTCGCAAACTGTCCGCCATCGCCGAGTCCGCGACCCTCAAGGTCGATGCGAAGGCGAAGGCGCTGCAGGCTGCAGGGCGGCCGGTGATCAGCTACGCCGCGGGAGAGCCGGATTTCGCGACGCCGCAGTTCGTCGTGGATGCCGCAGCCAAAGCGCTGAAGGACGCCAAGAACTTCCGCTATACGCCGGCTGCCGGCCTCCCGGACCTGCGTGAGGCGATCGCAGAGAAGACCCGCCGCGACTCGGGGCTGGAGGTCGCGGCATCCGAGGTGATCGTGACCAACGGCGGCAAGCAGGCCGTCTACCAGGCCTTCCAGGCTGTCGTGAACCCGGGCGATGAGGTGCTCCTCCCGGCGCCGTACTGGACCACGTACCCCGAAGCGATCCAGCTCGCTGACGGCATCCCGGTCGAGGTGTTCGCCGGGGCCGACCAGGACTACAAGGTAACTGTCGAGCAGCTCGAAGCGGCACGTACCGACCGCACGACAACGCTCGTGTTCGTCTCGCCGTCCAACCCCACCGGTGCCGTGTACACCGAGGAGGAGACCCGCGCGATCGGCGAATGGGCCCTTGAGCACGGCATTTGGGTCATCACCGATGAGATCTATCAGCACCTCGTCTATGACGGGGCCACGGCGGTCTCGATCGTGCGGGCAGTGCCGGAGCTTGCGGGGCAGACGATCCTCGTGAACGGCGTCGCGAAGACGTATGCCATGACGGGATGGCGTGTGGGGTGGATGACGGGGCCCGCCGACGCGATGAAGCTGGCGGCGAACCTGCAGTCGCACCTGACGAGCAACGTCAACAACATCGCGCAGCGGGCGGCGGTCGCAGCTCTCACCGGGCCCCAGGATGAAGCCGAGCGGATGCGGCAAGCCTTCGACCGTCGTCGTCGTGTGATCGTCGAGGAGCTGGCCAAGATCCCCGGTGTCACCGTTCCGACGCCCCTCGGCGCGTTCTACGCGTATCCCGACGTGCAGGGTCTGCTCGGGCGCGAGTGGCGCGGTAAGCGCGTCGAGACGTCGCTGGAGCTCGCTGATCTCATCCTCGATGAGATCGAAGTCGCCGTTGTTCCCGGCGAGGCTTTCGGCCCGAGCGGGTACCTTCGCATGTCGTACGCACTCGGCGATGACGCACTGCTGGAGGGCGTGCGGCGGATGCAGGGCCTGTTCTCCTAGAGCCCGGCCCGAGCCCCCTACAGGTCGACGCCGACGAGCACCGGTTCGGGCTGCAGGATCAGTCCGAACTCGGCCTGAACCCGCCCCTGGATGAAGCGAGCGAGCTCGGCGATCTCCTCCGCTGTCGCGCCGGCGTGATTGGTCAGCGCGAGCGCGTGCTTGCTCGAGAGCGCCGCCCGCGAACGCGGCAGATGGAAGCCCTTGCGGATGCCGGAGTGTTCGATGAGCCACGCGGCGCTGACCTTGACATCCGGCTCCTCGACCTCGGTGGGGGGGATGTACCCGTCGAACGTGTCGAGCGGAATGATCCGAACCGGCTCTGAGGTCGCGTCGGCGCCGTCGGGGCGAACCGGCCACCGTGGGCACTCTGCGGGCAGGCTTCGGGCGAAGGATGCCGAGACCACGGCGTTCTGGAAGAACGAACCGGCGCTGTAGGTGTCGGGATCGGCGTCATCAAGCACCATTCCCTTGCGGGCGCGGGTGGCGAGGACGTGATCGCGCACCCACTGCAGCGTGACCGCGTCATCTTCTGCAAGACCCAGCGCCTGCCGAAGCTGGGCGCCCCGCAGCCGCCGGGGAGCAGGACCCACCTCGAGCAGGTCGAGAGTGACGGACAGGATGACCGCACGTCGAAGGGGCTCGGAGCCGTGGTGGTGCTTGAGGACCGACGTGCGGAAGCCGAGTCCCAGTTCGGCGGCGGGAACCGTCGACACCTCGCCAGTGCTCTCGTCGATCAGTTCGACCTCGACGAGCGTCTGAATGATCTCCTGACCGTATGCACCGACGTTCTGCACGGGAGCTGCGCCGACGGTGCCCGGGATGCCTGACATCGCGGCGATCCCCGACAGCCCCTCGGCCACCGTGTAGGCGACGAGGTCATCCCAGTCGTGCCCGGCCTGGATGCGAAGCCGCGCCACCTGCGGCGCGGGCGCGGGCAAACGCTCGATCCCGCGGGTCAGGATGCGGATCACGGTGCCCTCAAAGGGTTCGTCACTCACGAACAGGTTCGACCCGCCGCCGAGGACGAACCAGGGCTCCCCCGTCGCCCACGTGTCTCGCAGCGCCGCGACGAGTTCGTCCCGGTCGTGGGCATCCCACATCCGGGCGGGTTCGCCGCCGGTGCGCAGTGTGGTCAGGCTCGACAGCGGCCTGGGTGCGGTCTCAGGCATCAGCCTCGGCGTGCGCGCAGGCGGGCCTTGCCCAGCACGGCAGTGTCGGCGGCGGTCACGCTCAGATCGATGGTCACGAACTCCTCGTCGAGCGCGAGGACCTTCCCCTGCACGGTGACGTCGGCGCCGGCATCCGGGTCGACGACCACGGGCCGCGTGAACCGCACGCCGTAGTCGAGGATGCGGCCGGCATCGCCGAGCCAGGGGACAACGGTCTCGGCTGCCAGGCCCATCGTCAGCATCCCGTGGGCGAGCACACCGGGAAGGCCGACGGATGCCGCGATGTCATCGCGGTAGTGGATGGGGTTGAAGTCGCCGGATGCCCCCGCATAGCGCACCAGTGATTCGCGGGTCAGGTGCACCATACGCTCGGCCACAATGTCACCGACAGCAAGGTCCGAAGAGTCGATCGTGTGCGCGCTCATTCCTCGTCCCCTCCCACCAGCAGCACGGAGGTCGCCGTGACGACGTGAGCGTCATCGGCATCCGTGATGGTGGCTTCGCTCGTGACCATCGCTCCCTTGCCGAACGGGCGCACCTGGGTGATCGCCAGCGTCGCGACCAGTTCGTCGCCCGCGACGATGGGACGACTGTAGGCGAAGCGCTGCTCGGCGTGGATGAGTCGGTGCAACTCGATGCCGGAGTCGGGCTCGGCGAGCAGCTGCTGCAGCGTGAGGTCTTGAATGACCATCGCGAAGGTCGGCGGGGCGACGACATCGGCATAGCCCAGGGCCTGAGCGGCGTCGGGGTCGGTGTGCTGCGGGTCATCGGCGAACACCGCTCTCGCGAACTCCCGGACCTTCTCTCGTCCCACCAGATACGGGGCGGTCGGCGGGAAGTCCCGCCCGACCAGTTCAGGGTTCACAGGCACCAGCCCATCCTACCGAGGGGCCGACGCGGCCTCCTCGGGACGGAGGTCAGCTGCGGCCGGCTGCTGCGACGCGGTCCCACCACTGCCCGGATGCCGCCCGCAATCGGGGCAGTCGCGCCGCTGCCTCGTCGCGTATCGCGTCGGCGTTCGCCGCGATCGTTTCGAGCAGGCGTGGCGCGTCAGGCAGCTCGTCCAGGTCGAGCACGCCGGTCTGGCCCCAGTGTCCGAGGGCTCCCCCGAGCTTGATGCGCGTATACCGATCGGCCGACAGCGCGAGCACCGGCGTGCCGGCCGGAGTCGCGAACACGGCTGGGTGGTACCGGCCGGTGATGAGAAGCTCAGCGCGACGCACGAGTGCCGCAGCATCGCGTGAGGTGCCCGTTGGGACGACGGCGGAGGGCTGCGACATCCGCTGCCTGATCCTCTCGTGCAGCCCGGCATCACCCCGCGCGGGAGCGGCGGGATCGACCGCACCGAAGTGGGCGTGGAACGAGACCGGTCCAACAGCAAGCGCGGCGGCATCCGCCAGGTCCGCGACGCGCTGCTCGACCTCATCGGCCGGTCGCCCCGCAAACCAGCCCGACAGACTGACGACGACTCCGCCGCGCGGCGCCGACGCACCGGCCTCCCCGGCTTCGCCGAGGCCGAGGAAGGACGCGTCGTCGACGTTCAGTGTCGCGCTCAGACCCCAGGAGTCGACGAGGGCCGCCGTATCAGGCTCTCGGACGCCGACGAGAACGGCCTCGCGCAGCATCCGTGCCACGACGGCGTCATCGGGTGCGTCGAGGTCGGGACCGAGAGTCTGGCCCGTGACCACGACCGGCACACCCCTCAGCCGGGCAAGGCGCGCCAGGGTGGCGCGCTCGAACACGTGGCTGTGCCAGCGGGTCGCGAGGTTCCCGCCGCCGGCGTTGACAAGCATCTGTGCCCCGTCGAGCGCCGCGAAGACCTCGGCCGCCGGGTCGTCCGGTGACAGTTCCGCAGTGCCCGCAGCTACCGCGATGAGGTGGTCGGCGCGCCGGGAGGCCTCGGCGCGATCGAGCCCCGCAAACCCGAGCCGCGGCACTGCTGGAATGCCGTATCGCGCCGCGGTCTCGTCGGGATTCGAGCTCACCCCGACGGGCGACAGGCCGCGCTGAGCGAGCTCGCCCACCGCGGCCTCGAACATCGCCTCGTCGCCGATATGGAACATGCCATCGAGCACGCCGACGTCACCGATGATGAGAACAGACACGGGTTTCTCCAGCAATGCCAAGACGAGGGAAGACGCCACGGATCCGCGGCGTTGTCAACCCTACGGCTGACAGGGGAGCGCCGGTCACCCGGGGGCAGTACGATCACCGTGTCCGGGTGGCGGTGCCGGGACGTGCCGAGAAAGGACCGCCATGGGGATTCAAGCAGCGATGGACCGGGTGACCGGTGCCGCGACGATCGTCGAGGCGTTGCGCGCCGCTGACGACCTGGCGTTCGAGGCCGGCCGCGATCCGGGGGTGCGAACGCTCCGCGTGCTTTCTGCGGCTCTCTCGGGCGACGACGACATCGCCGCGATCGCGGCGGTGCACGCCCTGTCTGAGATGTTCGACGAACAGGCTGCCGCGCGCCTGGTCTCACTGTTGGACGATCCGCGCCCCTACATCCACGAACACGCTGCCTGGGCGCTCGGCCAGGGGCTGCCGCGATTCTCGGCGCTCGCCCGCTTGATCGCCCTGGTAGAGCGCGGTGGATTCACCGGAATGCTCGCGCAGCGCACGCTCGAGAAGTGGTCGGTCGCCGCGGGAGATGTGCTGGCGGTCGCGCTGGAGTCGGTGCTGGCCGTATCGGCTCAGTCGACGGATGCTGCAGGCCGGGCACGCCTGGTCGAGACGCTCGGACTCGTGCGCCAGTCGTCCGCGACGCGCACACTGCTGACCATTGCCCGCACCGACACAGAAGCCGTGGAGGTGCGCGAGGCCGCCGTCGCGGCGCTGGGTCAGCGCTCCGGCGAGCCGGGGGTGCGGCGTGCGCTCGAGGATCTCGTCGCTGCCGACGGACCCCTGTCTGACCACGCACGGTTGGCTGTCATCGACCTTGAGCCGGCTCTCGCTCACACCACGCGCGACACCTCGAGCGGACTCACCGTTGCCCAGCTCTTCCTGCACGCCGACATCGACCCGTCGCTGAGCGCCGCCGGGGCCGGGGATAACGGCGGGATCGCCACCCTCCTGGTGAGGCTCGGCGATGCTCTCACTCACGAGCCGGGCACCGTCGAACGCGTCCTGACCCTCTCGCGCGGCTCGATCTCGCAGGCGACAACTGACCTCCTCGATGTCGCCTCCCAGAGCAGCGGGCACGTCTACGGCCATGTCCCACTGGCGCCTCACCCCACTCCGTCTGCTGCAGCATGGCCCCTGCGCGTGCGGGCCCGGCGCGGCATCCGTCGCCTCCTTCGCGCGGCCGGTCACATCGACGTGCTGCACCTCCGGATGGCCGACGTCGGGTCACTCGCCGCAGCCGACGTCGCACGCGAGCTCGGCATCCCCACCGTCTTCACCCTCGCACCCGATCCGCACGGGGTCATCCAGTCGCTCGACCGGTCAGGCACCCTGACGCGTGAAAACTTCGGCCAGACCGACCTCGCCGAGCACTTCTGGTTCCGCACGAGTCTCGTGCGTTCGCTCGCGGGCTCCGCCTCGCACAGCGTGCTGTTCCCGCGCCAGAACCTTGCCGACGACATGCGCTCCCTCGTCGGTGTCGACATCGACAGTGTCCCCGAACGACACACGATCGTCGCGGAGGGTGTCGACCTGGAGGTCGTCGATCGAGCTGTCGCGCTCGTGTCGGCGGGGGCGACGGATGCCGATCCCGCACTGCGCGAGCTTGCTTATCTGGTCGGCGGGTTGGCGCCGGATCGACGCGATCTTCCGCTGATCGTCAGCGTCGGCCGGATGCACCGCGTCAAGGGGATGGCCACGCTCGCCGAAACCTGGGCGGGCAGCGCTCTCAGCGAGCGCGCGAATCTGCTCATCATCGGCGGCGACCTCGAGAACCCCTCGCTGGATGAGCGGGAGCAGCTCGATCGCATCGAGCTCGCGGTTCCCTCCGCCGAGCGCGCGACGCGCGGCCTCATCCTCGCCGGGCACCGCCCGAATGACATTGCCGCCCGGTGGGTAGCTGCGGCACGGTTGGGGATCCCGGGCCGAGTGTCCGGGCAGGGCGTGTACGTGTGCGCGAGCATCAAAGAGGAGTTCGGTATCGCCCTGTTGGAGGCTCTCGCGACGGGAATGGTCGTCGTCGCTCCCGACGGAGGCGGGCCGGCCACCTATGTCGCCGACCAGGACACCGGGTTCCTCACCGCCACCTGGGACACCCTGGCGCTCAAGGAAGCGACGCACCGAGCCCTGGACCGCGCTGCACTGGCTGACCCCGCGATCGCCGAGCGAGCCCGAACGATGGTCGCCGAGCGGTTCACGATCCAGGCCATGGCGGCAGCGCTCGCGCCGGTGTACCGGAGGGTCGCCGAACAGGAGGCCGAGCTCGTGCGAGCGGCAGGAGCGGCATGACCCTGCTGGTCATCAGCCCCGACTACGCCTCGCACCTGCTTCCGTTGGCGACGCTCGCGACAGCGTGGCAACGGCGCGGCGCCGAGGTCGTGGTGGCGACGGGTCCCGCGACCGATCCGATCGTGCAACAGTTCGGGTACCGGCGGGTAGATCTGCCGCTCGGCCGCGGTGCGAATGCGGGGATCATCCGCACGGCGCAGCAGCAGGCCGAGGAGGCAGCGTCGCTGGAGGGCTTCTTCGAGTCCACCCGGCGCGGCATGATCCCTACGCTCCTCTATCAGGCTCGGGAGCGCCTCACCGACCTGATGTGGCAACCCGAGGATCGCGCCCGCGCGACCCTCGCCGTGATCGAGGATGTCTCTCCCGACGAAATCCTTGTCGACCACCTGGCCTTCAGCGCACGGCTCGCGCTACACACCGCAGGCATCCCCTACGGGGATGTCGTGCTCGGGCATCCGAGCGCACTCCCGATCGCGGGCGAGGTGTACGGCTTCCCGCCCGCGTGGCCGGCCGCCTTCACTCCGGACCCCGATGACCTCCGCACGCTCCAGGATGTCTGCATCGAGGTTTCCGAAGGGTTCACAGCGCAGTGGAACGATGTCGCCCAGCGCCTGGATCCGAGATCGCGCGGCGTCGAGGACGCGTTCGCCACCCACGGCGAGCGCGTGCTCTACAACTATCCCGGTGAGCTCGCCCGCACCGACGG
>MDTC01203127.1_pt1 | contig 10466 bp, 10 predicted proteins | sample 811181 | NCBI WGS metagenome assembly MDTC01 (sample SAMN05326644, study PRJNA326480) | marine metagenome | isolation source: seawater | place: Pacific Ocean: North | collected 2011
CTGAAGGACTTAACTTCCGAGTTCGGAATGGGATCGGGTGTGGCCCCTTCGCAATAATTACCAGGCACAAACTTATATTAGTTTTAATTCACTATGTAAATAGGCGAAATAACCTCTGTTTTTGGGAAAATGGTGGGCGTGATAAGAATTGAACTTATGGCCTCTACGATGTCAACGTAGCGTTCTACCACTGAACTACACGCCCATTCGAACAAAAAAGAATTTTATATTTGCTTTAATATATTCAATCAACCATAAAATTCTGGTAGCAAAATTTAGGTGGAAGTTTCTCGAAGTAAAATCTAAAAGTTTTATTTTCTCTTTAATTATTCTTCTATAAGGGACTGTAAATGTCATGGATGATCTATCCATCCTGTTTTGAACTAAAATTTTTGGCATAATATAAATTTTATAATATTTCATAATATTTAATATAAATGCATAATCTTGCATGTACACAAAATGACTTGGATATTTTTTTACTTTTTCAAATATTCTTTTTCTAAACATCACAGATGAGTGAGAAAAAACGTTAGTAAAAATCATGTTGTTCTTTAAGTCTTTTAAACTTGGTTTTACAATACGATCTTTTAAAATTTTACCTTTTTCATTAATAAGTGATGCCCAAGCACCAACAAGGTCTATATCTTTGTGTTTGCTAAGAAAATTGATTTGATGCAATAATCTATTTTTAAAAGATATGTCATCTGCGTCTAAAATTGCTATAAAGTCACTCTTAATTTTTTTAAGACCATAATTAAGTGACTCAGTTCGTCCAATATGTTTTTTAAGTTTGTATAGTCTAATCTTCTTACAATTAATTTTTTTTATAATTTTTACAGAATTGTCAGAAGAAAAATCATCTACAATAATTAATTCCCAATATTTATATTTTTGATTAATAATACTTTGTATTGATGATTTTATGTATTTAGATGCGTTAAAACACGTCATTAAAATTGATATTTTTTTGCTTTTCATGTTCTAAATTATTTTCAGTTATTGATTTGGTGTATTAAATCCATCTTCTTTTAATTTTTTGGAAATGACTTCAGCTATTAGTTTATAGCCTTTTGCATTGTAATGTGCATATAGTCTTAGAGGAAAAAGAGATAAAGGATCTGGATGAATATCAAATATTTCCTCTTTCAAATCTATTATTGGAATATTTAAATCTTTAACAGTTTTAAGAACAAAATCTCTTGTTGGATGCACTTGTCCACGAGCAGGTAAATAAACAAAATACATTTTTCCACCCCAACTTGAAGTTTTTTTATTTGCCTGTTGCAAAATTCTGGAAAGTACTGGTGTAGGTTCATTAGATGCTCTAACTTTAAACATTAATCTTAAATGGTAAAGTTTCAAAACATCTGTAATTGTTCTTCTCATACTTTTTAATTTATTATCTGTCACAATCTTAAGTTTATTATCAGAATAATTTATTAAAATATTGTCAATTTCCTTTTGCCTATTTATAAGATTTTGTGAAAAATTTCTTTTGTCCAAATAATTTTTAAGAGTTGTAGATTTTAATTCTTTTTCTAAATCTCCTAAATCATTTTCTGCAAAATATAACCATAATAAGACTTTTGGTTTTAAAATTGATGCATATTCTTTTAAAGTGGCCAATTCTATTAGTGGTCCATTACCAGACTTTCCTAAGTTGAGAACATTGTATTTTTTTTTTCTTAAATAAGCGCTAATATTTTCATCGTATCTAACTGCTTTTCCCTCTGTAAATGAGTCACCTAATAAAATAATATCTAATTTATTATTTTTATATAAACCTTTTGGATTGTTGAAACCATGTTCGTCAGTTTCAATTACTGGATAATAACCAGACTCATTTCCTAAAACTGTAAATGAATTTGAAATTGAACCTAATGGAAAAATTTTTTTATTTTGATGATTAAAACCGTCCGTCTCTTTAAAGAAGGTTGGTTTTAAATTTGGATATGCATTATATCCATTATTTTTTAAATCTGTAAGGACTTCTCTAGTTGATCTTTTGTCAAATTTTAAACCCATTTTTTTTGCAATTTTTTCTCTTTTATCGAATTTAAAAAATTGTAAATAAATTTCTAAACTGTAAAGCGTGATCCCAACAACAAATAAAATTAATGATAGATTTATCTTAAAACTATTTTCAAATTTTTTTATTCCATAAACTAGAATGATAAAGAAAATAAAAAAGAATGTGGCATAATTTAAATAAAAATCTTTGTTTATATTGTTAGAATTTAAAAATTTAAAAATAGCAAAAGTGAATAAAAAAAAAATTATTAATGCGCTTATTGTCAAAAATAAATTAGCAAAAAAAACAAGTTTTTTTGGCAAGCCTTTGGTGCTATTTTGCATATTAATTATTTCTTATTTTTTGCTAAGAATATATCACTATAATTTTCTACATCCTATAATAATCATTTAACAATAATAATATAATTAAAAATTACTACTAATCTTTGTTCAAATATTGTACAATATCACTCAAATTAGGTTTAAATTATGACTCTTAAAAATAAAAATATACTCATAACTGGGGTTGGTAAAGGTTTAGGGAGAAATATGGTTGAAAGTTTTCTTGAAAGCGGTGCATATGTATATGGCATTACAAGATCTGCTAGTGATATAAAAAACTTTAAAAAACACAAAAATTTAAAAATATTCAAAGGGGATGTTAGAAACTCAAATCTTATCAAAAAAATATTTACACATTCTATAAAAAAAAGAAAAATTATTAATGGCTTGGTAAATAATGCAGGGATAAGACAAAGAGTTAAGTTTCAAGAAATTACTCAAAAAAATATGAAAGAAGTGTTTGATATAAACTTTTTTTCTATTTTTTCTATCATGAAATTATATGCCAAATATTGTTTAAGAAATAAAATTAAATCCTCTATTATAAACATAGGATCCATAGTTGGTGAAACAGGATTCAGTGGATTAAGCGGTTACAGTTCTACTAAAGGTGCATTAAAAAGCATGACTCAATGTTTTGCAGTTGAGTACGCAAATAGAATTAGGGCAAATATAGTTAATCCAGGATTTATAAAAACTTCTTATTATAAAAAATTTAAAAAAAATAAAAAATTATACAATTGGACTTTATCTAAAATTCCACAAAAAAGATGGGGTGAACCAAAAGAAATTTCATCGATGGTAGGTTTTTTACTATCAGATCAATCAAGTTATATTACAGGTGAAAGTATTAATATAGACGGAGGTTGGCTTAAATCATGAAAAAAAATAACACATTAGTTTTAATTCCGACTAGACTTAATTCAAGGCGTTTACCTGCAAAAGCACTTTTACCAATTAATAATTTGCCACTAGTGATGCATGTTTATAAGAGAGCTTTGTTATCAAAGAGAGTCAGCGATGTTTTTATTTGCTGTGATGACGTAAAAATTCAAAAAGCTGTGAAAAGATACGGTGTCAAAGCCATAATGACATCTAAACATCATGAAAATGGAACTGAAAGAATTTGTGAAGCGTTTAAAAAAATTAAGAATAATCAAAAATATAAATTCGTATTAGATGTACAAGGTGATGAGCCGTTAATAAGTCCTAATCATATTGATAAAGTAATACAATTTCATGAAAAAAATTTAGACGCTGATATTATTTTACCAAGTTTAAATATTCGACCGACTAACAATACTAATATTGTAAAAATAGTTTCAAATTCTCAAAATGAAGTAATGTACATTTCGAGAGCTAATATTCCTTATGAATTCAAAAATAAGACGAAAAACATAAAGAAGCACTTATCTATAATTTCTTTTAAACCGAAAGCTTTACTGGCTTATGGAAAAAGCAAAGTTAGTGAGTTTGAAAAAATTGAAGATATTGAACTCTTAAGAGCTTTAGACTTAGGCTTAAAAATTAAAAACCTTAATTTAAAGGGTGATAGCTTTTCAGTAGATGTTTTTGAAGATTATGCAAAAGCGCAGATAAAAATAAAAAAAGATAAATATTTTAAATTTTATAAGTAGTAATGAAACTAGACTACATGATAAATAAGCAAAAACACTCTGTAATTTTCTGCAGATCAAATTATTTAGGAATAATTTCAAAAACTATTGAGTCGATAAAGTCTGATAAAAATATTCTTTTTATTTATGATAGTAATATTGACAAAAAAATAGTTAAAGAAATATTAGATGAGCTTAAAACTACGGGCTGTAATTTAATTAAAGTTGAGTGTGTCTCACAAAAACTAAATAAAAATGAGAAATTATTATTTAAAATCCTAGATATTTTACTTGCTAATAAATTTACAAAAAACTCAGTTATTATTTCTTTTGGAGGAGGTGTTTTAGGTGACGTTTCAGCAATGGCAAGTAGTTTATATCTTAGAGGCTTAAATTACATTTGTATTCCAACAACAATGACTTCGATAGTTGATAGTTCAATCGGAGGGAAAACCGCAATTAACTATAAAGGAATAACTAATTCAATTGGAACATACTATCACCCAACAACAGTTTTTATATTAGAAAAAATAATAAAAACCTTGCCAAATAGAGAGTTTGTTGCTGGGATCGCTGAAATTATCAAGTGCGGAATTATTGGAGATAACAAGATTATAAATTTACTTAAAAATTCAAAAAAACAAGTGATCAATAGAGACATCAATACAATATTTAAAATTTGTTTTCTCACTTTAAAAACTAAGATTAAATTTTTTCAAAATGATGTGTATGAGAAAAACTCGAGACTATCATTAAATTTTGGGCATACTTTTGCTCACGCGATAGAAATGTCTATTGAGCAAAAAATTAAAAAAGACTTTTTAAGACACGGAGAAGCTGTGGGCATAGGAATGCTTTGTGAGGTTTTTTATGAAAAAAAGAAGAAGGATAAAATATTTCACTTAATTGAAAATCTTTTAAAAGAGTATAATTTACCAACGAAAATTTCCTTAAAAGGAATACCTTTTAATAAAAATAATTTACAAAATTCGATTTATAATAATATTTTTTTGGATAAAAAAAGAGCAAACAAAAATCCTAGATTTATATCAATTTCTAGATTACAAAAATCAAAGATTAAAGAAATTATCGACTATGATCACTTAAATGAAACTATTTTAGGAGCAATCCATGGATAATAAAATGAATGAAGATATTTCAAAAAAATTTAAACTTTCGAATTATGGTTTCGATGTTCTTCAAATTGAAAGTACTGCTGCATGTAATATGGCATGTTCATTTTGTCCATATCCATTAAAAGATGACAAGATTTCAAAATTAGAATTAAATGATATTTTCAATGTATTAGATAGTATAGATTTTAATGACAAAAATTTTAAGTATGTAACCTTCTCTCAATTTAATGAGCCGTTACTTGATAAAAGAATATTTGAAATTTTAAAATATTGTAATCAAAAAAAAATACCAGTTTTATTTATTACAAATGGTCTTTTGCTTAATAAAGAAAAAAACGTGGAAAATTTAATAAAATATGCAACGAATATTAAAATTTCTTTACAAGTTTTAGATGCAAATAAACATAAGGATGCAAGGGGATTAAATTTAGAACTTGAAAGGTACGTTAAAAGTATAATTGAGTTTTGCAAGAAAGTAAAAGATATGAACCATATTAAAATTAATATTGATTTAGGTTGTAATTTTAATGAAAAGAAATTTAATTATTATTTAAAGAAAATTCTTGGGATTCAAGTAGGTGATCCTTCGGTTCCAAAAGATTTAAAAAGTTCGACATTAATGTTTTCAAAATTTTTAAATTATTTTTATGATATTTCAGACACGAAGTATCAAGACTCTTTAAATCAACTGCGGGATCCAAAAAAATTTTTTTCTCGTAATTATTTAAATCAAGATGGTTATAAAATTTTTGAAAATATTACTTTAAAACTTAAGCCTTTTTTTTATGGAAGAAGAATAAGTGAATTTCATGCGATAAATGATAACTTTAGTTGTAATAGTAGCATTTTAGGAATTTTAGCGGATGGAAATGTTGTGCCTTGTTGTCTTGCATACGACGAAAGCATATCAATGGGTAAAGTTAATAAATCCAGTTTAAAGCAAATTTTAACAGATGGATCCTATTTTTTAGACAATTTAAGAACAAAAAAAGCAAATAAACACGAGACTTGTAAAAAATGTTTTGGTGAGCCTACTAAACGCGGAGCAATAGCACGAAATATTTGGAATGCATTACCGCCAAGAATACAAAAAACTTTTAATTTTTTAAGACTTACTGAATATTAACTTTATTATGCAGGAAGTTTATCAAGTAGAATTACTAAAAAAGATAAAAAGTCATTTTCTAAAATTAAAGAGTAAAAATCTATCAAAATACAGTTATCTATATTATCTGAGTCCTAACTCAAATTTAGGAAGTCTAATTGTAAAATCTTTTATTAGAAGTAATAAAAATTTTTTCAATTACAGTAAAACTATCGTAAAAGAAATTTTTTATAGTTTAAATTATATTAATTATAAGACTCTATCTCACGAGATTGACTTTAGTTACAAAAAAATAATGATTACTTGGGCTTTTGAAAATGATTTTAAAAAAGACGGTTCTTTTTTCGATAGGTATTTCAAAATTAACTCTAATAAGTTGAAAAATACACTTTGGGTAGTAGTTTATAAAGGAAATAATCTTCCAAGAAGAGTAAAAAATAATATTTTCATTATCAAACCTGAGGAAAGTAAAAGTTTAAATATTTTACCTATAATAAAGTTAATTTTTACAAACTTATATTTTGTATTAAAAGATAAAAATTTATTCTTATCATCTGTCTCAAATCATAATTTCTTCGCAAATATTTTCCTTCATGAGGTAAAAAACTTAATAAGCCATAAAGTTGAATTAATTTTAATGGCATATGAAGGGCAAACCTTTCAAAATAGATTAATAAGTTTTATTTCAAAAGAATTTAAAAATATCAAAACTATTGGATATGTTCATTCTCCACCAATGGCTATTCCATCAAATTTTTTTTTTAAAAAAAGTTCACCTGATAAAATTATATTAAGTGGTAAAGATCAAATTTACTGCTTCACAAAATATTTAGGATGGAAAAAGTCGAAAATAATTTTTTTACCTTCATTTAGATTCAATAAATCAAATATAAATATAAATATAAATAGTAAAATTTATTTACCGTTATCTGTAGTAAATAAAGAGAGAGTCTTTGAAAGTTTGAAAATTTTACATGAGAAAAAATATTTTAATGTAAAAAAAGCTGAGATTAAAAGCCATCCAGCATCAGTTAATACAAAAAGTAACAATAAACTTGTTCAAGAATTAAAAAAATTTATTAAATCACTATATAATAAACCTTCTTCTATTTTTAAAAAAAATACTTTTGTTTTTGTGGGTATTTCTGGTGCAATAGTGGAAAGTTTAGAGAGTGGATTTAAAGTAATACAAATTAGTGACGATCCTATTCTAGATACATATTCAAAAAATTTATGGCCTACATTGATGAGAGAGAAAATACATGAAAATATTTTTTCATATAAACTTAAAAAAAAGCAAAATTTAATAAAATTAGGTAGTCTCTCAAATAATTTAAAAAATTTAACATATATTAAAAAAAAATTAATTTAATTTAATTTAATTTCTTTTAATAGTTCATCAGAAATATTTTTAGTTGGTCTAGCTAAGTTTTCTTTAAATAAATTTAATGATCTTTGTGTATCTTTATTAAACCACCAATCTTTTATTCCTGATTTCCAAACTTCATTAATAAAAATTGCTGCTTTATTAACATCATAAAAAATTAAATTATTTAACTTCATATTTTCGATAATTGGTAAAATATTTTTTCGAATAGGTGTATTTTTATTAATTATAAGTACTGATGGAATTCCATTGGCAATCGTCTCACAAAAAGTTGTTGAATTAGCAGTATTAATGACAAGCTTTGATTTATTACATGCGTTTTCAAAAGAACTTGATTCATCAATTTTAAATTGGTTTAAATTTGAAAAGTAATCAAATGACTCTCTTTTTAAGTTTCTAAAGGGAAAACGTAAAATAATTTTATTTTTTATATCTAAAGATACAGAATTAAAAAATTTATTATAAAAATTAATATATTCAGAGTAAGATTCAATTCCGACCGATGAAGTCTCAGGAGTTTGAAAGTACACTTTTCTTGGCCTCATAAGAATTAAAAGATTTTTCATTTTTTTTTCATTCCAATTAAATTTCTTATTTTTTAAGATTACATAAAATTTTTTTACTCTACTTTGGAATTTTTCATCAGTCCAACCCCATGATAAATATTTATCTGAGATTTTTTTTTCATGTTCTTCTACCCAACTATAGCCTGAAATCCCATATGCTCCGCCGTGCTGGATATAAATAATTTTTGATTTTTTTTCAGCCATTTTTGCAACAAAAAAAGTAAAAAAGCTATCAAACCAAAGAGCGTTGGCTGTTACTATTTTTTCTGGTTCTTTTGGTAAATTTTCAATTTTAGAAAATTTTACTAAATCTTGGTAATTTTCAATAAAGACTTTTGGTATTTGAGCAATAATTGACTTATGTAAAAAATTTTGAAATTTATCATTGGGGTCAAAAAAGTTTAAAAGTTTAAATCTTAATTTTTTATCTATTTTTTTTTTAGTTTTATATTTATTTTTTTCAATACCAAAAATTGGTAATTGTTTTAATCTTAAGGATAATTTTAATTCATTCCAGAATCCTGTATAAGTGCTATATAATAAATATTTATAATTTTTCCTAGGTATTAAATTAAAAATATCAAAAATTTTTTGTTTAAAGAAATTTGGATTTTTATTATTTTTTGATGTTTTTTTAATTATAAATTCTTTTTCGTCAAAACTTTTTGGCTCTTCTATTTCACTGGAATTGAAAAATTCACTAAACATACTTTGATATAGATATTGATTCCAATTTTCATTTTGAATAAATTCTAAAAATTCACTATTGTCATAAGGAATATAATTTTCTTCAGTAAGATTTAATTTTATTACTTTATTAATTTGATAATTATCTACCGATGATTTTAAATTCTTCCACCTGTCGTATAATGTATAAATAAAAATTCCCAGCCATGGGCCTATCAGTATTCTCCAAAATTTTTCAGAAAAGTTACAATTGTGAATTTCATTTAAAAAATTACTTATTTTGGGTAAAAGACTCTCATAAATTTTGTCTAAATATTCAAAGTCCTTGAGGAGTTTTTCTTTATTTGTCCATTTATTTTTAGTTATATAAAACTCCTTAAAAGAAAATTCTTTATTTGGATATTTTTTCAACGCTGCTTCTGAAACAAAATTTATTATTGAATTCTTGTTATTTGGAAATGTTTCTTTTAGATTGGTGCAGATAAGATAAGTTTTTATTTTTTCCATCAGATATTAAGAAACTATAACCATCTTAAAATTTTATAATTTTCAATTTTTATGTAATGATTGAATTCTTTTTTCTTTTTTACATCTACGAGTAAAATAAATTTTTTTTTATTTTGCCTTACTAACACTGCTTTCAAGCCCTTTTTTTTTAACCTAAAATTTAGAGATGGAGTGGCGTAAAATCCCCAATCTTTTTTGCATATTTCAAATTCTTTTTTTCCTTTTGAAGAAATAGTTAAATTCTCATTATTGTTTAAAAATATTTTACCAACATCTTTAAGCAATATGTTATTTTTTTTACTAACCAAAAAAATTCGTGGCTTTTTTTTTTTAAAAACTTTCATTTAAATTTTAGATTTTAAAACATTAATTAAGTCTATTTTTAATCGTGTCATTTTTTTCTTATTTGACTTAATTCTTTTTTTAATTGATCATATTCTTTCATTTTTCTTTTCATAAAATCAACGGTCAGTTTTGTTCTTATTTCTATGCCTCTAGGGGTTAAAACGTATTTAATTTTCATCGGGTTATCTCTTAAACTTTTAATTTTAACTAGTCCTTTTTTTTTTAGTTCAATTAAACAATAATTAAGTTTTCCAAGACTAAAGTTGAGTTCTTTAGCTAGTTGACGTTGATTTTTAAAATCTTCCTTAATTTTCCTTAAGACTTCGAAATAATCCTGTTTTATTTTCATTTTTTTATCAAATATTTAAATTCTTAAAGATATGCCTATTTTTTTTTGCAATTTTTTTTGTGTAAATTAAATCTTTGTGTGTATTTACATCAATAAATTTATTTTCGTCTAAAATAACAAAATTTGATTTTTTAGAAAAAATCATTTTACTTTTCTTCCATGCCTTTTTGGTTCCCCAATAAAATTGTCCGGAATCAACATATGCTAATGGATACGATTTTTTAGGTGTTTCATAAAAACTTTTATCTAACATTCTTAAATTTTTATTTTTTATATAAAAAGCTCTCAAAAATTTTGAGTCAACTCTTTGAGCTCCAAATACAAAATCATAGTTACCTTTTTTTAATAACTTAAATGCTTTCTCAATAATTTTTTTTTCTATAAATGGGGCTGTAGCGAATATACAGCAA
>MDTC01239526.1_pt1 | contig 10464 bp, 8 predicted proteins | sample 811181 | NCBI WGS metagenome assembly MDTC01 (sample SAMN05326644, study PRJNA326480) | marine metagenome | isolation source: seawater | place: Pacific Ocean: North | collected 2011
AAAATCTTCAAATAAACAATCAAATACAAATAGGTAATCAATCATTTAACTTATTGCCAGATAACTTTTTTGTTAAAGGTGACGGGACAATAAATATTCCAAGATTAAAAAATATTTATGTTGAGGGATTAACAGTTGAAGAGCTTTCTTATTTATTAAATAAAAAATATAAGGAATTTTTCATTGATCCAGATATTACTGTAGAAGTAATACAGTATAAAAATATAAGTGTCTACGTTGATGGGGAAGTTAATCTTCCTGGGTTATATACATTACCAGGAACAATCGACACTAATAATGATCTTACTCAAAGAGAATTGGGGGATTTAACATTGAAAAGATCAACCAGCGCTTCTGGAGTTTTCCCAAGACTCTATGATTCAATTGTTGCGGCCGGAGGGATAACTTCTTATGCTGATCTTTCAAATATAAGAATCATTAGGAAAAATAATTTAACTAACGGTGGTGGCAAAATAAGTGCAAATGTTGACTTTTTAGATATAGTTGAAACAGGAAGTAGTGAAAATAATATTAGAATTTATGACGGAGATATAATCAAAATCCCCAAAAGTGATGTTGATTTAACGGCACAATTAAGCAAAGCAGTTAGAAGTAATCTTAATCCTCGGTTCATAAATGTAATAGTTGCAGGAAGAATTGCATCGCCTGGAAATATACAAATTAATAAATCTTCTAGCCTTAATGAAGCTATATTAATGAAAGGTGGGATTAAACCACTAAGTGGGAGGATAAACTTTTTAAGATATTCTGATGAAGGTTTAATAGACAAAAGAAGTTTCAAATATAGTAAGAGGAGTCCAAAAGGTAGTTTTAAAAATCCCATATTGAGGGGTGGCGATGTTATTATTATTGGAAATAGTGGTCTCAATGTCGCAAGCACTATTATCAAAGAAATTACATCACCCTTTATTGGTATTAAGGCTGCTTATGATATATTAGACGAGTTTAATTAATCCATGAAACTTTTTTTGGATTCAAATTTATGTTTTTATTTATATTATGGCGAGTAAAGAAAATAATTCTAATTTTCAAAAGAAAGTAGCTTTAATTACAGGAATTACTGGACAAGATGGTAGTTATTTATGTGAATTATTGCTAGAAAAAGGCTATGAAGTTCACGGTATTAAAAGAAGATCAAGTAGCTTTAATACTGAAAGAATAGATCATTTATATCAGGACCCCCATGAAGAAAATGCCAAATTTACCTTGCACTATGGTGACCTAACTGATAGTTGTAATTTAATAAGAATAATTCAACAAATAAAACCTAATGAGATTTATAACCTCGGAGCTCAAAGTCATGTTGCAGTAAGTTTTGAATCTCCAGAGTATACAGCTAACTCGGATGCTTTAGGTACATTAAGAATTTTAGAGGCAATTAAAATTTTAAATCTTACAAAATATACTAAATTTTATCAAGCAAGCACAAGTGAATTATATGGATTAGTTCAAGAGGTTCCTCAAAAAGAGACGACCCCTTTTTATCCTAGAAGTCCCTATGCTGTTTCAAAATTATATGCGTATTGGATTGTTGTGAATTATAGAGAGGCTTATGGCTTATATGCTTGTAACGGTATTTTATTTAATCATGAAAGTCCAAGAAGAGGGGAGACATTTGTTACAAGAAAAATAACTAGAGGTCTATCAAGAATAGATGAAGGTCTAGAAGACTGCATATATATGGGGAATTTGGATTCTTTAAGAGATTGGGGTCATGCCAAAGACTATGTGGAAATGCAATGGAGGATGCTTCAGCAAGCTACACCTGAAGATTTTGTAATAGCTACAGGTAGGCAAGAATCTGTTAGGAAATTTATAGAGCTAACCGCACTCGCTTTAGGATGGAATAAAGCTGAAAACGGACCAGGGATTATTTGGGAAGGAGAGAATATACATGAAACCGGAAGAAGAGCTGATAACGGTCAAATTGTAATAAGAATAGATGAAAGATACTTCAGACCCACAGAAGTTCAAACTCTTCTTGGTGATCCCTCAAAAGCGAAGGAAAAACTAGGATGGACCCCAACCACTTCACTAGAGGAATTAATTAAAGAGATGGTAGAAGTAGATAAAAAAGATGCTATAAAAGAGTCCTATCTTAAGAAAGAGGGATTTGATGTAAAAAATTTCCTTGAAAACCCTCCAACTAAGAAACAATAATTATATAGAAAATGATTAATCATAATGATACATTTTTTGTTGCTGGCCATAATGGAATGGTTGGCAGTGCTGTAGTAAGGTCATTAAAGAAATCAGGGTATCAAAAAATATTAACTGAGAGGCGCGATAAATTGGATTTAACATCATTAGAGCAGGTTAAATCTTGGTTTAGTAATCATAAACCTAATGTTGTAATTATTGCCGCTGCAAAAGTTGGAGGAATTGCTGCAAATTATAGTTTTCCGAGTGAGTTTCTTCTTGAAAATTTAAAAATTCAAAATAATATTATTGAAACTGCTTGGTTAAATGGTGTAAAAAGATTATTATTTTTAGGTAGTAGTTGTATTTATCCAAAATATGCCCCCCAACCTATTAAAGAGGAATCCCTCTTAAGCGGATATTTGGAGCCAACTAATGAATGTTATGCAATAGCAAAAATATCTGGAATAAAATTATGCCAAGCTTTAAGAAAACAATATGGATTTGACGCTTTTTCCTTAATGCCTACAAATCTTTATGGTCCAGGTGATAATTATGATTTAGAAAACTCCCATGTCTTACCTGCTTTGATACGGAAATTTTATGATGCATATATAAACAATAAAAAAGAAGTAATTTGTTGGGGTACTGGCCAACCTTTGAGAGAATTTCTTCATGTTGATGATTTAGGTGATGCATGTGTTTATTCTTTAGAAAGATTTGATCCAGATTCAGTCCAATCTCCAAAAGATAAAAAGGATAATAGTTTAGGTTTTTTAAATGTAGGGACGGGTAAAGATTTAAAAATAATAGAACTTGCCGAATTGATTGCTAAAATTATAGGCTTCAAAGGAAAAATTTATTGGGATAAATCAAAACCCGATGGAACACCAAAAAAACAGTTAGATATTACAAGGATTCAGAATTTGGGTTGGCAACCAAAAATAAAACTAAGTGAAGGGATTAAAAAAACAGTTGAAGTATTTATAAAAAACTACAATGATGGCAAAATGAGAGTTTGAAAATATATGACTGATAAAAAGAAAAATCTTTTAGAGACTAAATCTATAGTAATTAAAGTTTTCGAATCTATTAATAATTCTGATCGATTAAAGATTATATATATAACATTATCAGTAATAATATCTTCTGCTTTTGATCTGATTTCGTTAAAAGCGTTATCACCATTAATTTCAAATTTGAGTAATATTGAAGATTTAAATAAATATTTAATAGTAAGAATTATTTACTTTTTATTTCCAAGCGCCACTAATAGTAATTTGCTATTGATTACTTGCTTTATATTTGCTATTTGCATATTCTTGTCTGCTTTATCTAAACTAATTACTTTATATTGGACCGAAACATTCGCTGAGAATGTAGCCCTGTATTATACGAAAAAAGCTTATGTCAATATATTTAGCAAACCATATATATATTTTTTGAAAAAAAATTCAAGTGAATTCTTAATATTAACTACTAGATATATCAATCAGGCAGTTACAACTATGAAGTCAATAATTAATGTTTTTTCCTCATTATTTATGACTACGATTATAATCGCTACATTATTAATAAGTAATTTTAAAGTAACTTTTAGTATTATTTTATTTACGTTAATTATTTACTATGTGATAATAAGTTTTTTCAATAAAAAATTGTATTTTTTGGGAAAATATGAAAGTCAAGAATCAAGAAGAAATATTAAATTGGTTCAAGAATCTATTGGCTCAATAAAAGATATTATTTTAAATAAAAGTCAAAATTATTTTATTAATCAAATAATAAATAGTACAAAAACTATAAAAGGGATTTTAAAAAGAATTAATATTTACTTGGCATTTCCTCGTTACATGGTTGAAGCTATCGGTATAGCTTCAATACTACTATTTGGAATTCTTTTAAATGATTCAGATTCTATAGTAGAAGTCTTGCCTTTAATTGCTTCGCTTGCTTTTGGGTTGCAAAAGGTTCTTCCACTGGTGCAGAATTTTTACTTAAATTATTCTCAAGTAAGAACAAATATATATTCTTTTGATTATTTACTAGGTTATCTTGAAGAAAATGAAAATTTAGGAAATCAATCTTTAACTAAAAGTTCTTTAAAATTTTCCAAATCTATAAAATTTAAAGATGTGAGTTTTCGTTATGATAAAAAGTCAAAATTTTCTCTGAATGGGATTAATATTGAAATAAAACATGGAGAAAATGTAGGTATCATTGGGTTTACCGGTAGCGGTAAAAGTACCTTTATAGACATTTTGATAGGTCTTTTAAAGCCAACAAAAGGAGATGTTTTGATTGACGATAAAAACTTATACTCAAATAAGAATAATATCGAAAGCTGGCATAAAATATTATCACATGTTCCACAAGAAGTTTTTCTTGCAGATAATGATATTCTAAAAAATATCGCTTATGGATTAGAAAATAACAAAATAGATATAAAAAAAATTAGAGATGCTATAGCTAACAGTCAATTGACTAATTTCATTAATAACCACAATAAAGGTCTTAATTACAAAGTCGGTGAAAGGGGAATTAACCTTAGTGGTGGTCAAAGACAAAGATTAGGGATAGCAAGAGCTTTGTATGGCGATCCAAAGATATTAATACTTGATGAGGCGACAAGTGCACTTGATAGTAAAACTGAAGAAAAGATATTAAATATGATTCTTAAAAGAGATGATGATCAAACTTGTATAATGATTACTCACAGAGTAAGTACGCTTAAAAAATTTGATCGGATAATTAAGTTTAAAGATGGAGATATAGTTTTTGATGGTAAACCTGAGAATCTCCCTTCGTAATATTAAATTTATTTGATTTCATTTAATTAGATTAACAAAACTAACCAATATCTTTTATTAAAACTTTGTATATTAAAATATTGAACTAAGAGGAATTAGAGTTAGAAAGAGTGAGAAATTTAGTTACAGGAGGTTCAGGATTTTTAGGTTCCCATCTAGTAGATAAATTGATGGAAAAAGGTGAAAAAGTAATAATCTTAGATAACTTCTTTACTGGAAATAATTTAAATAATATTAGATGGTCTAATAATAAAAATTTTAAATTAATTAACCATGACATTATTCAACCGATAACGCTAGAAGTTGATAGGATTTGGCATTTAGCCTGTCCTGCATCACCCATTTTTTACCAAAAGGATCCAATAAAAACTGCTAAAACCAGCTTTCTAGGAACATACAATATGTTAGGTCTTGCTAAAAAAATGAATGCAAAATTTCTTTTAGCATCTACCAGCGAAGTTTATGGTGATCCTGAAGTTAATCCTCAATCTGAAAAATATAGAGGCTCAGTTAATCCAATAGGAATTAGGGCTTGCTATGACGAAGGGAAAAGAATCGCTGAAACTTTAACGTTTGATTATAAGAGGATGCATGGAGTTGATATAAGGGTTATGAGAATATTTAATACTTACGGCCCAAGAATGTTGCCTAATGATGGAAGAGTTGTGAGTAATTTCATAGTGCAGGCATTAAAAAAACAAGATCTAACTATTTATGGGGATGGAATGCAGACCAGAAGTTTTTGCTATGTAGATGATCTAATTGATGGCATGATGAAATTAATGTATAGTAATTTGTCTGGACCAATAAATATAGGTAATCCTGATGAATATACTATTAAGCAACTGGCAAAAATTATTGTTAACAAAATAAATCCAGATTTAAATGTGGTTCACAAAAATTTACCCGAAGATGATCCTATGCAAAGAAAACCAGATATAGGATTTGCTCTAAGAGAATTGGGATGGGAACCAAAAATTAAAATTGATGAGGGTTTAAATAAAACCATAACCTATTTCAAAAACATACTCAAAAAATGAAAGATATAAAAAATAATGATTTAAAAATTTCCTGTATTGGAGCTGGTTATGTTGGAGGACCAACTATGGCAGTAATTGCGGATAAGTGTCCTCATATTAATGTTTATGTACTTGATTTAAATGAAAATCGTATAGAAGATTGGAATTCGAAAAATCCAAAAGATTTCCCTGTTTTTGAACCCGGACTAGAAGAAATTATCTTAAGAACAAGGGGCAGAAATCTTTTTTTTACAACTGATATTGAAAAAAATATTTCTGATTCTGATATAGTTTTCCTGTCTGTAAATACTCCAACAAAGACTTCTGGTATTGGTTCTGGAAGGGCAAGTGATTTAAGATGGATTGAAAAATGTGCCAGACAAGTGGCTGATGCCTCTAATGGACATACTATCGTTGTTGAGAAAAGTACTTTACCTGTAAGAACAGCTTCAACCATAAAAACCATATTAAATTCACCATCAAAAAAAGAAGATAAAAATGGAAAATCTTTTGCAGTATTATCTAACCCTGAATTTCTTGCAGAGGGTACTGCCATAAATGATTTAGAAAATCCTGATCGAGTCCTTATTGGTGGAGAAGATAAAAAGGCTATTGAAACTCTTGCTGATATCTATAGGAATTGGGTTGATGATAAGAAAATAATTAGAACTAATCTTTGGAGTAGTGAATTATCTAAATTAACAGCTAATGCATTTTTGGCCCAACGAATTACCTCAATTAATTCAGTAGCTGCCATATGTGAAGCTACAGGTGCAGATGTAAACGAAGTATCACGTGCTATAGGTACAGATACCAGAATTGGGAATAAATTTCTTAAATCTGGACCTGGGTTTGGAGGGAGTTGTTTTAAAAAAGATATTCTCAATTTAGTTTATCTTTGTAGGTTTTTTGGATTAGATGAAATTGCTAATTATTGGGAAAGCGTCGTTAATTTAAATTCTTGGAATCAAAATCGTATTACTGAAATTGTTGTCAATAAGCTCTTCGGGACACTTGCCGAGAAGAAAATAGCTTTACTTGGATTTGCATTTAAAGCAAATACTAACGATACAAGAGAATCATCAGCAATTACTATTTCTAAAAATTTGCTAATAGAAGGAGCTGATCTAAAGATCCATGACCCTCAGGTATCTGAAAAACAAATAGCAATTGAGATAGAGAGAGTTTTCAATAATGAACTGAATATCTCTTTTGACAAAGCATTTCCTAAAATTTCTTATGAAAAAGTTGATGATATTTATGATGCTTTCATTGACGCTGATGCAATCATTGTGGCAACTGAATGGGAAGAATATTCCAGACTGGATTGGGGAAAAATATCAGGATTAATGAGATATCCAGCTTGGGTTTTTGATACTAGGTCTATAGTAAATAAAGAAGAAGTTCGAAAAACAAATATTAATCTTTGGAATATTGGTATAGGTTGAGATTTAGAACTACTTTATAAAAACATGAAAGATAATCGTCTTACAATAATTTTTGATAATGCTCCAAGCGCCCACAAGGAGGGGATAATTGAAAGACTTGCCTTAGATTCAGATATCCTTCTATTTCATATTTCAAATGCTAACGATTATTTTCATCCTTCTAGACAATATTTGAAAAAATTGTCTTTTCCCAGTAATAGATATTTTTTGGATGCAAAATCAGAAGTAAAAGATATAAAAAATTCTATCTCTAACGTAGTTCTTAAATACCAAAACGATATTGAAAATTATCAATCAATTAAAATAATATATTCCTTCACTGATTTCAAAAGACTTTTTTTAGTGCTTTTTCTTTACAGACAAATAAGGAAGCTTTCAGATAGTATTTCTAATGTTTCTTACTTGGAACCAATAAGATTTAATGACTTTAAAGTTTTATTTAGATTAGTAAAAATTTCAATTAGCTTAATATTTCAGAGATATGTTTTAAGCACTAAAACTATTTATTTAACGTCATCACTTAATTCTTTCTTTTACAGGTTATTTTTTAGGAACTTCTTGATATTTCCATATAAACAAACAAAAGGCTATATAAAGAATTGTAAGACTACTTTAAATGTTCCAATATCATCTAAATATAAAATTTTATTTATTGGACAATTGATTCCTAGGAAGAATCCTTTTTTATTATTGAACGCATGTAAAAAACTTACTTTTCCTGTTCACTTAACGATATTAGGGAAGGGAAAATTAAAAGAAAATCTTATTAAAAATATCCATAAAATTCAGAAAAAAGATTTGAAAGTAGATTTTATAGATAGTTTCGATAATGAAAACATACATAAAATCATTAAAAGTAATGATGTTTTAGTCCTTCCCAGTAAATTTGATGGCTTCGGGTTTGTTGTGGCAGAAGCTATTTACTGCAACACATTTGCGATCGTAAGTTCTAATGTTGGTTCTAAAGATCTTATTAAAAGTGGTAAAAATGGATCAATATTCACTAATAATTCGCTTGAGGATCTTATAAACCATTTGAATCTTCATTATTTGAAAAAAAATTTTTTATGAATAAAGTTAAGTATTACTTACCATTAATTCATAGAGGGACATTCTCAATTTATCCCTTTTTTAGACTGGGAGGATTTGGTTTAGGAAATATGTTATTCCCTTTTTTTAGAGCAATTTGTTTTGGGATTAGAGATGGAGCAACTGTTTTATATCCTTTCTACAATCAAATACAACCAAGAAATTTCTTGATAGAAAGAAATATTAATTCTTTAAGGAATTACAATGATATTTTTTCAAATTTCGAATACGCTACTTTGCCTTCTTATAGATCATTTAAGTTGTGCTTCACAAAAAAATGGTTTAGTGAAAATAATATTTCAAAACATAATTTAATTTTGTTTGAAGGATGTAAAAACTATTTTTTTGACTTATTGCCTTATAGAAATTTTATACAAAAATTTATTAATCAATCATATGATTTTCAAAATAAATTTTATTTACAAAAAGCTGCTTTTCATATCAGGCTTGGAGATTTTTTGAGGACTGGACAAAGTTTATCTAAAGAAATAATAATAAATAAATTAAAATATTTCTCTAACAATAAATTTCTAGAAATCGAAATATATTCTGATAGTAATTTAGAAAATTTGTTGAAATATCTAGAATTAGATTGCTTACCTTATAATGCTAAATTAATTAAAAATAATTCAGCTATTAAAGATATCCTAGCGATGTCAAAATGCAAATATATAATTGGCAACCCAAATTCAACCTTCGTTGAATGGGCAAGATTTCTTTCTCCAATTGAAAAAAGTCAAATATCTCATGCATTAATAAAAGAAAAACAATTTCTAAAAAATAAAATTACACCCTTGTCATGGGATTATTTTTATGAAGAATAATAAATTCAATGAAGTAAATATTTTTGCGAGAATTGGTAAAACACCATTTTCTTCAAATGCAAGTGAAGTTTTACTAACAAATTTAGTTAATGAATTAAAAAAAAGAAAATTTAAAACAAAATTATTTGTATTTTATATTTTTAATTTTTTTTCTAATTGGAAATCATTTTTTTTAAATTATTCTGCGAACAATATGAAAGTTAATAAGGTAGTACTATCATCAACAAGCATCAAATATATAAGAGATTGCATATATTTCTTGCATATTATTTTAAAAATAATTGGCAATCGAAGCTCAGTTTCTTTTTTCTATAATTTGAATAGAGGACAATTAAAAATGATAAGTTTTTTAAAATTTTTAAAATTAGATATTAATTTAATTCAAGCTGATGGACATTTACTAAGTAAATCACAATGCAAATTATTTAAGAAAATAATAGTTTTTTCTAAGTCTTCAGAAGTCATATATTCTTCATATAAATTAAATAATCAAATATTATTTTCATTACCTTATATAAATAATTTGAATTTTGAATATAAACCTTTTTTAAATTATTCGAATAATAAAATTATAAAAATGGTACATTGTGGCTCTATTTCTCAATACAATTTGCCTGAAGAAGATTTGCAGAGAATTTTTAAATTATTCAAAAATAACAAAAATTTCGAATTATTTTTTACCACAAGTCAAAGAAACATCCCATCTTATTTTCGCAAGTTATTACATCACTTCCCAAGTAATATAAAGTTTTTAGGAAATTTAAATAGTAAGGATTTGGACATTTTATTAAAAAAATCAGATTTTGCTCTAGATCTAAGAAATAAAAATAATAATCTGCAATCATCAATTGATTTTCCAAGTAAGCTTTTCTTCTATATGAAATATAATTTATTTATTTTCTCAACTATTTCCGATTCAATACCTAGTGAAATCTCCTCTGTCTTAATTCCATTTGATAAATTATTTAATCTAGATAAGATAAAATTTTCAGAATATTCCAAAAATCATGCAATCGTAAAAAAATATCTAAATAATTATTCTTTAGATAAAGTATTAGTAAGTTCTTTAGAAAACTAAAAATTATATGCCTTTAATTATTTTACTGATATTTTC
>MDTC01150040.1_pt1 | contig 10463 bp, 12 predicted proteins | sample 811181 | NCBI WGS metagenome assembly MDTC01 (sample SAMN05326644, study PRJNA326480) | marine metagenome | isolation source: seawater | place: Pacific Ocean: North | collected 2011
AAAAAGTTAGATAATAAAGATTTAATTTGGAAAAAACCTTCAACATTTGACCGAACTCTTTTAGAGATAACTCACAATTCTGATTATATAGATTTTATTGAAAAATCTTTCCCAAAGAAAGGATTATCTTTTTTAGATGGAGATACAGTTGTTTCTCCAGGAAGTAAAGAGGCTGCGTCAGATGCTGTAGGATCAATCATAGCAGCTATTGATGGTGTTCAAAATAATGAATTCAAAAATGCTTTTTGTGCCGTCAGACCTCCAGGACATCATGCAAAAAAAAATAAAGCTATGGGGTTTTGTATTTATAACAATGTGGCTGTCGGAGCTAATTACCTAATAAATAAATATAAACTCAATAAAGTTGCAATTATTGATTTTGATGTTCACCATGGAAACGGGACTCAAGATATTTTTCATGACAATGAAAAAGTCTTATATATTTCAACTCATCAATTTCCCTATTATCCTGGGTCTGGTACTGAACATGAAAAAGGTAAATATAATAATATATTCAATATTCCACTACCAGCTGGTACCACATCAGTAGAATATTTAAATGCTTATGAGTTTGTACTCAAAAAAATAAAGGATTTTAAGCCTGAGTTTATATTGCTTTCAGCAGGTTTTGATGCCCATAAAGATGATCCCATAGCTCAATTTCAACTTGAGAGTAAAGACTTTTATAAAATTACTAAAAGAACATTAGAGTTATCTAAATTGCACTGTAATGGAAAAGTTGTTTCAATATTGGAAGGTGGTTATGACCTTAATGCACTTACAGAGAGCACATCTATGCATGTTGAAGCACTATTAGAATTTAATTGATAAATTTTCAATAGGCATTAAATAACTCTCTATGAAATCCTACAAAATTAAAAAATCAAATATTGATAAAAGAGGTCGTGGTCTTTATGCAACGAGAGATATTAGAGAAGGTGAAAGAATTATTGATTATGTTGGAAAGATTATTACCAAAAAACAAACAGAAGAATCTGAAAAGTTTGATAATGCAAAACCAATCTATCTTTTCAACTTAAATAAAAAGTACGATCTCGATGGTGATGTGTCATGGAATACTGCTCGTTTAATAAATCATTCTTGTTCTAATAACTGTGATTATAACGGAACAGGCTTAAAATTGTGGGTTATTGCTATAAAAGATATTAAAAAAGGTGAAGAGCTTACTTGTGACTATGGGTTTGGTTATGATGAAGACTATAGACAATTTCCATGTAAATGCCGATCTAAAAACTGTTGCGGCTACATAGTTAGGGCTGAGTCTAGATGGAGAATTAATAAAAAATTTAGTATCGCTCAACAACAATCTAATAAATAACCTTTTCTAAAAATAATCCCTCAGCTGGTGCAGGTGGAGCACATAGCATTCTGTTTTTAGAATTTAAAACTAAATCAAACTTTTTTAAATCCCACTTTTTTTCAGCTAAATATTTTAAACAGCCAACCATTGACCTAACCTGTTGTTGTAAAAATGATTGAGATTTAAATTGTATTTCAATTTTTCCTTTAGTTGATTTAATCCTAATTGATTTCATTGTTCGAATTGGACTTTTAGCGTTGCAGTTTGAAGATCTAAATGTTGAAAAATCCTTTGTTCCTAAAAGTTTTTTGGCACCTTTTTTCATCATTAAAATGTCTAATTTTTTGATTATGTGCCAACCCCTTCCTTTTTCTATAGAGGGTTTGCTCAATCGGTTAAAAATTATATACTTATAAATTCTTTGTTTTGCAGAAAATCTTGCATGAAAATTATTGTGTTTCTTTTTAATTTTTATAATTGAAACATTCATATTATTTACAAAGTGATTTGCAGATTTTAAAAATTTTTCTAAATTTTGGATTTTTTTTTTACACTCAAAATGTGCTGATTGCTCAATAGCGTGAACCCCAGAGTCTGTTCTACCAGATCCAGTCAATGATATTTTTTCTTTTAAAAGTTTAGATATTTTTGTTTGTATTAATTTTTGAATTGATTTACCCTTAGGTTGAATTTGCCAACCAACAAAATTAGTTCCAACATATTCAATTAAAATTTGATATCTATGCATTACTCAAGTTTGAGCCTTTTTTAATCTGTGATCCAAGCATAAATTCACCAATATTTTGAGGTCTTTTGCCTTGTCTTTGAATTTCTAAAACTTTTATTGATTTTTTGTTACCACAGCTAATCTCTAAATAGTTGTCTAACACCTCTCCAATTTCACCACTACCAAGTGCAGATATTGCCTTTAAAATTTTATATCTTTCACCATTATAGAAAAAAAAAGCACCAGGATTAGGATATAAACCATTTATTTTACCAATAATTTTTTCTGCAGTATCATTCCAGTCTATCTGTCCTTCTGTTTTTTCAATTTTATCTGCATAGCTTGCTTCATTATGATTTTGTTCTCTGAACTCTATTTTATCCATTAAAATCTCATCAATATTATCTAATATCTTTTTTGAAGCCAATGCAGAAAGTTTTTCTGATAACTTTTCTGCATTATCGTTATCCATTATTTTAATTTTATAAGAATTACAAACTGGTCCTGTATCTAATTTTTCTTCAATTTTCATAATACTAATACCTGTTTCTTTCTCTAAATTCATAAGTGATCTTTGAATTGGGGCTGCACCTCTCCATTTTGGAAGTAGAGAGGCATGAATATTGATAAATCCTTTTTTAACTAAACTTAAATATTCTTTTGGAATAATTTGTCCATAAGCAACAACTATTGCTATATCTGCATCTAATTCTTTTAAATAATCATATTCTTTCTTGTTACCTTTTAATGACTTTGGTGTTTTGCATTCTATTTTTAAAGTTTCTGAAATTCCTTGTATAGGTGATTTATTTATTTTTTGTCCTCTTTGTGATTTTTGAGGAGGCTGTGTATATACAACTGATATGGGATATCCATTTTGATATAACGATTTTAATATTGGCACAGCAAAGAATGGTGTGCCCATAAAGACAATTTTTTTTAACATTTTCTAGAGAATTTTTCTATTTGCTTTAATTTTAGAAAGTTTTTTTACAATCATAGATTTTTTTAATTTTGACAAATAATCAATAAACAGAATACCTTCTAAATGATCCATTTCATGTTGAATACATGTTGCCAATAATCCATCAGCTTTTAATAATTTTTTTTTACCATCATAATCTAAATATTCAATTTCACATGTGCTGGGTCTAGATATTTCTGCAAATTGATCTGGAACTGATAAACAACCTTCCTCATATGTATTTTTTTCTGGATTTTTATTTATTATTATGGGATTAACAAAATATCTTGGTTCTTTTTTACCTTCCTCTTTACTTATATCCATAACAATTATTCTTTGAGGAACTCCTATTTGAATCGCAGCAAGACCAATTCCAGGGGCTAGGTACATAGTTTCAAGCATATCATCCATTAATTTTCTCTCTTCATCGCCAACTTTTTTTACAGGTAATGATATTTGCCTTAATAATTTATTGGGTTCTGTTAAAATAGTTCTAACTGTCATAATCTCTAATTATTTTATTATAAATTTTAAACTTTTAAAGGAAGAATTTTAAGAAGAATCTTATTTCTTATTGGATCAATATTAAGTTGATTAAGAGTGTTAATAATAAAGTACATTGTGTCCTCATCAATATCTATTAGTTCATCTTGTCCTATAACCTCTACAATTCTAAGCATTGCGGCAGCCATATCACCATTATCAATAAATATTTGAATATCAGACGGCATTTCTGATTTGTTTATCTCATATAAATCTTTATATTTATCTGAGACTTTAATGCCATCAGCTTTAAATGACTCAACTAAAATTATATCTTTTTTGGAAAAAGAATATTTTTTATCTCTTTTAACTTTTTTTAATAAATCATTTAAATCTTTGGTAATATTTTTATTCGAATTACCTTTCTTAAAATAATTAATCAATTTTGATTGGTGCAAAATTTTATTATTAATTTTGATACTAGTTAAATCATCTTTATCTTCATCTACATGATTTTCATAAAATGTTGTATAATTAGAAGGAACTTCTTCTTTCTTGATTTGATTTAAAATCGTTCTCAATTCAACTTTGAAAGCATCGCCCATGCCATCATTTTTAAAAGAATTTTTTAAAGCATTCATAAACTCTAGTTTCTTTTCAATTTCAGTGGTGATCAAAATTCCTTGATAAATTAATGCTCTTGCCTCAGTTGAAGATAATACTTTTGAAGACTCTTTTATATTTAATAATTGATTAATATTAAATTGAAATCTTTTATATAATTCAAATAGCTCTTGTTCAGTATAATTTTGTTCATGAGTTGCTTTTTCAATAGTTGCTATTTTTTCCAAATCAGTAAGCTCTATTTCTTGAATATTATCCAGTAAGTTTGATGTTGATAAGTATTTCCAAATTTGTTTTGATGTAGTCTCTTTTGGTGTAAATTTAAATTCAGGATTAGTTCGATGAGACAAGTGAAAGTCTAATATTGTTTTTTCAGATATAATCGTATCTGGTTTATTTTGATAACCCATTAAATAATTAATCTTACTCTCAAAAAATTTATCTTTAAAACCTAACTCTTTTTTCAAATCTATTAATAGCTGCGCTTCCTCATTTCTTTTATTATTAATTAAACAATAGATATTAAATTTTGATAAATATTCATCATATATTGGGCCTTTTATTTTAGAAAATATTTCACATGATTTTTCAACATTGGCCCTAGAAAGATAATTATCCACCAAATATTTCATTAGTCTTGGGTTTTCCTCAATTATTTGATTATTTAATAAATAATCCTCAATTAATTGAAGGTTTGAATTCTTAATAAGCCAGTTTGATTTTACCTCTTGAAATTGATTTTTGGTAATATTTAATTCAGGGTAATAGGCATTAGTCAAAAGTAAAGTATCTAAAATCTCAGTAGCATCTTTTGATAAATTTATTTTATTAATTCTTTTAAAAATACTTAAAATCTGATCTCCATTTGAATTTGACCACATATTGATATCCAGCCCATTTTCCTCGGGATCATAAAGACCTACAATTTTTATTTCTTTTGATAGTAATGTTTGATCTTGATTTATAATTAAATCTTCTGTTTTTTGGGATTGCATTTCATAAATAGTATTTTGGGGTACACTTTTTTTTTCAACTTCTTCAATTATGGCTACTTCTTCAATTTTTTTTTTTCTTCAATATTCCAAATATCTACTGGCTCTTGTGAATATAATTCAAATTCAAAAAATGAAAAAAAAAGTAGGACAGTAAAATTTTTTTTACTTAATAATTTTAAGTTTTTCATTTGGAATAATCTTTTCAATTACTTTATTGGGATAAGGAAAATCAATCTTGCCCAACATTACTATTGCGCCAATAATAATAGCCAAAATGAATGTTACCTTAATTAACAAACTTGTATTTCTGCTGGCGCTTGTATTTTTTGAAAATTGCATATATTCTCTATTAATTTCAAATTAAGACATATTTGTGTTTTTTCAATAAAGAAAGTTTATGAATTTAAAAAAAAACCTTGTTTTTTTGGGTATGATGGGATCAGGTAAATCTTCTATTGGCTATTTAGTTTCTAAAAAATTAAAAATCAAATTTACTGATATTGATAATTTAATTGAAGAAGAGGCGAAAATGACTATCTCAGATATATTCGAAATAAAAGGAGAAAATTACTTCAGAAATTTGGAGGAAAAAATTACGCTGAAAACTCTGAAAAATACTAATGAAGTTATATCATTAGGAGGTGGTGGCTTTATTAATAATAGAATTAGAAAAGAAATTTTAACTAATCATATTTCATTTTGGTTGCATCTAGAGGACATAGCTTTAATTGAAAGAATAAAAGGAAGCAAAAAAAGACCCTTGGCATTCAAATCAACAGATCAAGAAATTAAGAATTTAATTAAAAAAAGATCTAAAATATACTCAAAAGCACAATTTAAGATAAGCTGTAATAAACTTAAAAAAAATGAAATAGTTAACAAAATTATTAAAATTTATGAGCTTAATTAGATTAAAGATAAATATTAGAAATCAAAAATATCCTATTATTATTGGAAATAATATTCTAAATAATCTTCACAGCTTTTTAAAAAAAAATTTAAATAATTTTAATCAATGTCTTGTTGTAGTTGACCAAAATGTTCCTAAAAAATTAATTAATAATGCTCTAAATTCTTTATCAAAAAAACAAAAAACTATTCATTATTTAAATGCTAGTGAAAAAAATAAAAATCAAAATAGTGTTAATAAAATTCTATCTATTCTTTTAAGTAAAAACTTTAATAGAAATGATTGTTTGATTTCTATTGGAGGAGGAATTACAGGAGATATATCAGGTTTTGCAGCAAGCATGTTTAAGAGAGGATTAAAATTTGTTAATATACCCACTACATTACTTTCTCAGGTAGATTCTTCAATTGGTGGAAAAACAGGAGTAAATACCAAGTTTGGAAAAAATTTAATAGGTGCATTTTATCAACCGAGTTTAGTTGTTTCTGATATTGCTTTTTTAAAATCTTTACCAAAAAGAGAGGTTGTATGTGGATATGGTGAAATCTTAAAGCATGCTCTTATTGCTGACAACAAATTTTTTAAATTTTTGAATAAAAATGGTTCTAATATTTTAAACCTTAAAAGCCCTCTAATAGAAAAGGCAATTTTCAAAAGTTGTTCAATTAAAAAAAAAGTTGTTGAAACAGATGATAAAGAAATAGGTATGAGAAAAATTTTAAATTTTGGACATACCTTTGCTCATGCTTATGAGGCAACGCTAGGATATTCAAAAAAATTAAACCACGGAGAGGCGGTTATACTGGGTATTATGACGGGGATAAAATTTAGTCTATTTAATAAAATTTTAAAGATTAAAGAATTTGATTTAATTAATAAACACATAAATGATTTAAACCTTCCAAATAAAATTAATAAATTTTTTTCAATAAAAGATGTAAATAAAATTTTATCATTTATGAAAAAAGATAAAAAAAACAATACAAATAAAATAAATTTGATCTTACTAAAAAAAATAGGCTCCCCAATATACAAGCTTCAATTTGATGAAAAAAAAATTACTTTTTTTATGAAAAAAGAATTAATTAAGTAGTATTTGAATAGAGTGAATATATTCTTTTAATTCGTATTCTAAAACACTATAAACTTTTCTATTTGAGGATATTTTGCTTAATTTAGCAAGCTCTTCAGATTTTATTGTCAATTTTAAATGAAATTTATCTTTTTGGTTACCCTTATGATTCTTGTGTAAGAAACTTTTATCTTCAATTTTGAGATATTGAATAGTAATTTTTTTCTCAAGTTTACTTTTAACAATTGCAATTAATTCATTTATATTCATAAATACTTATTTATTATTATATAACATGAAAAATATTTGTGACTGGAATAATTGTTTTGAAATTGGTGAATATAAGGCGCCTGTTGAAAAAGATAACAGTAAAAACTATAGAATGCTATGCTTGGCTCATGTTAAAGAATTTAATAAAAATTGGAACTATTTTTCTGGCATGGACGATGAGCAAGTATTTAATTTTTTAAAGTCTGATATGACATGGCATAAACCCACACAAAGCTTTAGCTCTTCAGACAATTTTTTTAAAGTTTTATGGAATAACACTCTAAAAGATGAGTTTGATAAAGCTAAGCTTAAAGGAGAGTACAATCATATGAGTCAATTCAAGTTTGACAGCAATGATATTAAGGCCTTTGGGATCTTAGGTGTTTCTGTTGGTTTAAAATGGGAAAAAGTACAAGATAAATTCAAAACTCTTGTCAAAAAATTTCATCCTGATATTAATCTGGGAAATAAACAATGCGAAGAAAAACTTAAATTAATTACTTTAGCTTACACTCAGCTAAAAAACACATATAGGGAAAAAATTGACACCTAACTTAAATATTCAACCAGACATTAAAATGTCTTTAAAACAGACTTTCGGAATAGACTCTGATATAGAAGTTCCTGCATTTTCTAAATCAAATGAGTATGTTCCTATAATTGATAAGAATTATAAATTTGATAAGGATACAACTCTTGCAATCATATCTGGTTTCTCCTTCAACAAAAGAGTTTTAGTACAGGGTTATCACGGAACAGGTAAATCAACTCATATTGAACAAATAGCTGCAAGATTAAATTGGCCCTGTATTAGAGTTAATTTGGACAGCCATGTAAGCAGAATAGATCTAATAGGAAAAGATGCAATTGTTGTAAAAGATGGAAAACAGGTAACAGAATTTAGAGAGGGTATTTTACCATGGTCTATTCAAAACCCAGTAGCATTAGTTTTTGATGAATACGATGCTGGTAGACCAGATGTAATGTTTGTAATCCAAAGAGTTTTAGAAGCAGAAGGAAGCTTCACACTCCTAGATAAAAATAAAGTAATCAAACAGAATAAATTTTTTAGATTGTTTGCAACTTCAAATACAGTGGGGTTGGGTGATACTTCAGGGCTGTACCATGGTACTCAACAAATTAACCAAGGACAGATGGACAGATGGAATATTGTTACGTCACTAAACTACCTAAGTTTAGATAAAGAAATGGAAATTATTTTAGCAAAAAATAAAAATTTTAATAATAGCAAAGGTAAAGAAAAGGTAGCTAATATGATTAAGGTGGCTTCATTGACAAGAAAAGGTTTCATAGCAGGTGACATATCCACAGTTATGAGCCCTAGAACAGTATTACATTGGGCTGAAAATACAGAAATCTTTAAAGAAACTGGTTATGCTTTTAGGGTAACATTTTTAAATAAATGTGATGATATTGAAAAAAATACAATAGCTGAATATTATCAAAGATGTTTTGGTGAAGAATTGCCAGAGTCAATGATTAATATTCAGATTTAAATGAGTAGTAAAGAAGACAATTTTAAAGAACAATTCAAGCAAGCTCTAATATCAACTGCAAAAGTAATTTCTGAGGACTATAAATTAAATACTAAAGATATACATAAGAATTTAAGTTCAAAGAAAACAAATTTTTTTGATGTAAATAATTTATCAAATAAGGCTGATTTTATAAGACTAAGAGCTGAAACAGATTCTGAAGCATTAAAAAAAAAATTTTCTAATAAAGAAATATTTAATAAAAACCTACCTAATAACCCTTCATGTAAATCTTTATATAATATTGCAGAAAAAATTAGGTATGAAGTTTTAGGAGGAAAAATGCTTAGAGGAGTAGGCAAAAATTTAAGTGAAAACTATAATCAAAAAATTATTTCAGCTCACAATAATCAATTTAAAAATAAAGAAGATGTTCCTTTAGCTGATGCCTTTGAGCTATATATGCTAAAAAAGTTTTTTAGATTAAAACTTAATGCTAACTCTTCAAAAATTTTGAGCTTCTGGGAAAAAGACCTAAATTCTTCTATCGAAAAACATATTGATTTTTTAAATGATAATATAGAGAACCAAGATAATTATAGTTTGAAATTTTCTGAAATACTTAAAAATATGGATATTTTGGCCTCTAGTAACGAAAGAAATGAAGAAGAGAATAATGAAAAAGATAATAAACAGGATAATAAATCTGAAAATAATAATGATGATAATAATTCAGATGGGCAAGAAGAAGACAAAAAAGATGAAGCCCAAGCTAGTTTAGATGCTGGCTTTGATCTTAGTGATCAACAAATAAATGAACAAATAGAAGACTCTGAATTTTTAGAAGATAGTACAGAAAATGTTTTACAAAAAACAAACGTTGGCAATCCTGATCAGGAGTATAAAGTTTACACAACTCAATTTGATGAAATTGCTAAAGCAGAAAGTCTTGAAGATATAAAAGAAATTCAAAAATTAAGAAAAAACCTGGATCATCAATTGGTTGGCTTCCAAGATCTGATAACTAAACTTGCAAATAAACTTCAAAGACAACTTCTTGCAAAGCAAAATAGAGCTTGGGAATTTGACTTGGAGGAAGGTTTGCTTGATAGCTCAAAGCTAACTCGAATTATTATGGATCCTTATAATTCATTATCTTTTATGAAAGAAAAAGAACTTGATTTTAAAGATACAATTGTGACTTTATTAATTGATAACTCAGGATCTATGCGTGGAAGACCAATAACCATTGCAGCACTTTGTGCAGACATATTGTCAAGAACACTGGAAAGATGTTCAGTAAAAGTTGAAGTGCTAGGTTTTACTACCAAAAACTGGAAAGGTGGAAAAAGTAGAGAAACTTGGACAAAAAGTGAAAAAAATAAAAATCCAGGAAGACTTAATGATTTAAGGCACATAATTTATAAAGGTGCAGATACTCAATGGAGACAAGCTAAAAATAATATAGGGTTAATGCTTAAAGAAGGATTACTTAAAGAAAATATAGATGGTGAGGCAATTTCTTGGGCTTTCAATAGAATTAAGAAAAGAAAAGAAGAAAGAAAAATTTTAATGGTAATTTCAGATGGTGCACCCGTAGA
>MDTC01121814.1_pt1 | contig 10462 bp, 13 predicted proteins | sample 811181 | NCBI WGS metagenome assembly MDTC01 (sample SAMN05326644, study PRJNA326480) | marine metagenome | isolation source: seawater | place: Pacific Ocean: North | collected 2011
GCCTTTAGGTCCTTTTACTCCTTGGGAACCTATTGGTCCTACTGGTCCAACTGAACCTTGTGGTCCTACTGGTCCAATTACACCTTGTATTCCTTGTAACCCTCTATTACCTTTAGGTCCTCTTGGTCCACCAGAAGGTCCTCTTGGTCCGGTTAAACCTTGTAATCCTTTATCACCTTTATCACCTTTACCACCTTTATCACCTAGTGGTCCAATTAGTCCTGGAATACCTTGTGGTCCAGTATTTCCTGGAATACCTTGTAGTCCAGCTGGTCCAATATCACCTTGTGGTCCATCTTCTCCTAATAATCCTGGAATACCTTGTGGTCCTATTTCACCTGCTAGTCCTTGTGGTCCAACTGGTCCTATTTCACCTCGCCCTTTTGGCCCTATTGGTCCTCTTCTACCTCTTTCTCCTTTAGGACCTATTTTACTATCACTTCCAAATAATCCAAATAAGAAATTTTCTTTTACTGGTTTTTGTTTAAATAAAAATATAAAAATTATAATCGAAATTATTAATATGTATCTACAATTAGTTATCATTTATAACTAGTATATAAAAAAAAAAAATTATAAATAAAATATAAAATGTTTAATATTTCACGAAATACAAAAAACTCTTCTTCAAATACGAATTTTGAAAAAGTAATAGAATTTAATGAGACTTTTAAAGTTAAAACTCATTATGAACCTCAAACACAGATATTTAATACAAACCCTAATTTAACTAAACTTCGTTTAGATCTTATTTTAGAAGAAACACAAGAGCTTAAAGATGCTATTGAAAATAAAGATTTTCCAGAAATTGTAGACGCACTAACAGATATTCTATATGTAGTATATGGTGCTGGTTCAAGTTTTGGGGTTAATTTAGATAAAGCATTTGATTTAGTTCATAAATCAAATATGAGTAAATTATGTGATGATGAAAAAACAGCTGAATTAACAGTACAAAAATATAAATTAGACTATCTAAATAATAAAAGTCCATATGATTCTCCTAATTACAAATATGATGAAAATACACAAAAATATATTGTGTATAATGAAAATACAGGTAAAATTTTAAAAAGTATTAATTATAAACCAGTTAATTTTTCTATGTTAAAATAATTTATACATATAAAGATTTTGTTTAATTTTATTATATACTTTTAATCTAAAACTTTTAATCTTAAAGAATCGATTGGTAAATCATCTGTCAATAATGGATCTCCATCAGTTTCAAACCAATTTACAAATACTCTAATATTATTATAAACTCTTTCCATTCTTCTAATTTTTCCAAATGTAGTAGTTGGATATTGTGCTAAACATACAGCATTATCTATATTCATACTATTTCCAAAATAATCTACTGTTGAATATATTATTTCATATGTTCTTAATAAAGTAGTAGGTATTGTATTATTATTTCTAGATGATATGTTAATATTTGATCTAACGTTGTTATTACGATTACCTTGAATTACCGCATTATTTCGTGAATTTCTAGATGAAGTTAAACGTGACCAAAATCTACGACTAAATGAAGAATTTAAATTATTTACATCTATACATCCATTTTCAATACATATATCTAATCTTCTATCACATTTTTCACATTTTTTTTTTCTTAAACCAATTACACAGTCACTAATTTGACATTCCCTCCCGGTTTGTCTACATATTTCGCAATCTATAGCTAATATTCCCATAATTAATTATTATTACTTAATTTTTATTTTTTATATTTAATATATTAATTTATATTATGTGTGATACAGCTAATTTGAATTCTATTAGTAAATGTTTAACATCTACAAAAAGAAGTTATGGTCCAAGAGTAATTTCACAATATATAAAAAAACCTGTTGGTGGATTATCTATTCCAAATAGTGATTTTGCAAATTCTATTATTAATATTAAATATAATCTTACACCAGCAGAATTATATGAACATATATTAAAAGAAGATAATGGCATTATAGTAAATTCAGGTGCTATGTCTTGTTATAGCGGTCAAAAAACAGGTAGATCTCCTAAAGATAAGTGTGTTGTTAAAAGTTCAAGTATTGAAAAATTTATTTGGAGAGATGGAGAAAGTCCAAATAATATAATAGAGGAAGAATCTTATTTATTAAATAGAGAAATTGTTATTAATTATTTATTATCTACAAAAACTTTATTTGTAATTGATGGATTTGCTGGTTGGGATACAAAATATAGAATTAAAATTAGAATTATTACAGAAAGACCTTATCACGCTTTATTTATGCATAATATGCTTGTTCGCCCAACAAAAGAAGAAAAGAAACATTTTGGTGTTCCAGATTTTACAATTTATAATGCTGGTAAATTTGCTTGTAATAGATTAATAGGTATTAATAATAGTAGCACTTGTGTAGCATTTCATTTTGAAAGAAAAGAAGCTATTATTTTAGGAACACAATATGCTGGTGAAATGAAAAAAGGTATTTTTACAGTTATGCATTATTTAATGCCACATAAAGATATATTATCATTACACTCCAGTGCAAATATGGGTAAAAAAAGTAAAAATGTTACATTATTTTTTGGGCTCTCAGGCACAGGTAAGACGACTCTTGCAGCTGATCCTAAAAGAAAACTTATAGGAGATGATGAACATTGTTGGACTGATAATGGAATATTTAATATTGAAGGTGGATGTTATGCAAAATGCATTAAACTTCGTCAAGATAAAGAACCTGAAATTTGGGATGCGATCCGTTTTGGAAGTATTCTTGAAAATGTTATTGTTAATAAATATACAAGAGAAGTAGATTTCTATGATGATTCTATAACAGAAAATACAAGATGTTCTTATCCTATTGATTATATTAAAAATGTTCAAATACCTTGTGTTGGTAATCATCCAACTAATATTATATTTTTAACTTGCGATGCTTTTGGAGTATTACCTGCTGTATCTAAATTAACACTCGAACAAGCTATGTATTATTTTATTAGTGGTTATACAGCAAAAATAGCAGGAACAGAGGTAGGTATTACTGAACCTACAGCAACGTTTTCTGCTTGTTTTGGTGGTGCATTTTTAGTTTGGCACCCTCTTAAATATGCAGAATTATTACAAGAAAAAATAAAAAAATATAGTTGTCAAGCATGGTTAATTAATACAGGTTGGTATGGAGGAAGTTATGGATCAGGAGAAAGATTTCCTTTACCTATAACACGAAAAATTATTGATACAATTCATAATGATAATCTTACAAATGTAGAATATGAAACATTACCTATATTTAATCTTGAAATACCTACACGTTTTTCAGATATAAATAATAAATATTTAAATCCACAAATATCTTGGAATAATAAAGATTTGTATAATCAAAAATTAAAACATCTTTCTAAACTTTTTAAAGAAAATTATAAAAAGTATAGAGTAAAAGGAGATGAAAAAGTATTTAAATCAGGACCCGAGTAAATTTCCTATAATTATTGATATAAAATCACTATCATTCTCATCATTTCTTGTATTTTGTCCTTTTCCAAGTTCTGTTCCAGACATAAAATCTCTATATACTCTAAATAAATACCATAATATTTTACCATTATATTCTGGATGTCCTGCAAAAGTTAATATTTTTTTATTATTACTAATAGTTGCTAATATACCTTCATTAGAATCTTCTATAATAGCAATTTGTTTAGAATTATCTACTTGCAGTACTTTATATTCGTGTAAATATGGTAATGTTATTGTTTTAACATTCTCTCCTATTATTTCTTTTACTAAAATATTATTATTTACATTATATTTATTTGTTCCTGTATGCCAATTACCATCACTTTCTATTTTTGAACCTAAAGCATCACATATTATTTGATGACCAAAACCAAAGCCAATTATTTTTATATCTTTATTATAACAATGACGAATATATGCTTTTAATTGATTTATCCATTCTAAATTTTCTAAACAATTATTTCTACTTCCAGATATTATTAAACAATCTAAATTTGATAATTCATTAATTTGTGGTAATAATGGTATTGTTGCATCATATGTTATTGCTTCTTCTATATAATTACTTTTACTTAAAAATGTATATATAACTTCATCATAATCAATAAAAATCTTCTTTAAATTTTTTTCAAATGTATCGCATTTTAATATTCCTACTCTCATTTTTATAATTAAAGATATTAAATTTATATACTTTTAAGTTATTTAAATATTAAAAATATACTGTTATTATGGATTGTTGCGTTTGTTTTGAAAATAAAACACATTTAATATTTAAAACAATTTGTAATCATAATATATGTTTAGAATGTTTTCTAAGATTAAAAAAAATAAAATGTCCTATGTGCCGTGAAAAATTTCCACCCGAAATAAATAATTTAACAGAAAAAACAATTACAGAAGAGTCACATATTATACCTACTAATCATCCACAATACGGACACATTTTTTATGATAGTAATTATATAAATAATCAAACTTCTAATAATAATGATTCTTGGGCACCCTCTACTTATTCTGAATATTCTTCAGAACAATTACAAGAAGAAGTTTGGAGAGAATATAATACTTGGAATAATGTAATGAATAATAATTCTAACTAATTTAAAGATATAAAATTAATTATTTCTTATAATGAGTAATTCTTCTGACAGTGATAATGATATTAATTGTCAAAACAAATATTTTTTACGAAATAAAAAAATAAATTCAATTCGTAATACTGATAGTGATAATGATTCGTTGACACCTACAAAACATCTTTCATCAGATGTACAATTTTTAATAGAAAAATTAGAAAATAAAATTGAAAAAATACAATATAAATTTGATGATGAAACAATTAAAATAACAACAGAAAATAGAAAACTTAAAGATGCTTTTATGAAATTAGATAAAATTAATAAAGAATTAGAATTTAAAAACAAAAATATACATTATTTATATAATTTATTACATTTTGCTTGTATAGGAACCGTTGGGTTTTTTATGTATAATGATTATTTAACATTTAATATAAAGATCTAATAATAGTAATTTACAAATTTTATGGAATGGAATAATTTATTTTTAATTATTAGTAATTTTTTTATGATTATTGCAATTCGTTATAGTTTAAAACATAATTTTTATTTAGAAGCATGGATATTTTTTCAATCTATGATTTCAAGTTCATTTTACCATTTTTCTGAAATTCAAAATTGGAACATATATCCATCAAAACATTATGATTTATATTTTGCATTAAAAGTAATGGATTTCTATTCTGCTATACTTGTAGTAGTTACTTTATGTATTTTTACAGCAAAAGTAACAGATGATAAAAAAGGATTACCTCATATTTTTTTAGGAACTTGCACAATATTTACTATGTCTTGGGGTAAATGGAATCTTGAAAAAGAACTATTTATTATTTCTTTGTGTGTATTAACAATGTTAATTATTCTTTTTTATAAAAGAAAAACTCTAACAAGAATAAAAACAAATAATCTAATAAAAGGGGTTATATGTATTGTAATAGGAGTTGTATGTTTTCATATAAATTTATTTTATACAAATGGTGAAGACAAATATTGGTTGTTTCATTCTATATGGCATATTTCTATAATGATTGCTACATTTTATATTATGAGAATACATCCTATTGATGAAATTAAAAAAATTAAAATTGATGCTATAAAAAAAGTAAATAGTATTGAAAATTATTTAGAATTAATGGCAACTAAAACAAAAGAATTGGGAATAAAAATATCAAGCACACCATCTACTCCAAGAGAAGTACCTATAGAACTTAATCAAATTTCTACTATATGACTCTCTTTTATCGTATTTAATTTTAAATTTAATTCATTTATTAATTCATTTAATTTTTGTATATATAATTCTAAATGAGACACAGTAGTTTCATCTGTTTCATATGTCTTAATTAGATTTTCTAATCCATTTTTACTTCCTACAAACGAATTTTTTAATTCTTTCATAGTATTTGTTTTTCTTTTTAACATTAATTGTTCATAATCAGTTAATCTTGTTCCCTGATAATTAACTTGGGAATCTTGTAAAAATTTTGTTGTAAATTTAGAAGAAATAGCAACTATATTCATAATATATTTTATAGTAAGTTCTCTTGATTCATTAGACCACCATCTTGATAACCATTGAAACATATAACCTTTATCCAATGTTAAAGCCTCATTTTGTGTGCTTAATTTCCCATATTCTGGGATTTGCTTTAATATCTTCAAGTCTATTATAAGTTTATCCAATTCACTTTGATCTTGGTTCATATATATAATTATAGAAAATAATTCTTTAAACTTATTATAAATACTTAAACTAACAATATTAATTTATAATAATTTATGTTTCCATTATTTATATATGATATACAAGAAACTATATTACAAAATGAATATGGATATTATAATTTAGATGATTTACAAGAATTTAATTCATTAATAATTGGAGAATTTATTATATTTAAAGAACAAGTTTATTATAGTTATAAATATAGATTATATTCTGATTATAAATATATAAATATATTATATTTACAAAAACAAACTATTTCATCTATATCTAAAATATTTAATATATCTACTGATGAATTAGTTACAAGGTGCTCTACACACAATTGTGGTTTCATTTGGTTAAAAAAAAATTTAAATAGATTGCAAGATCAAACTAATTATTTACTTAAAAAGCCATTTTAATCGTTTTGTATTTTTATTTTTTGTAATTGTATATAATAAATGAAAAAAAATAAACTTCCTAAAATAAGTATAGTTACAATTACAAGAAATCGTTCACATTTATTTGATTTAGCTATTAAAAATTGGAAAAATTTTAATTATCCAAAAGAATTAATGGAATGGATTATAGTTGATGATGGCCATGAAAATTTAAATATTCCAGATGATAAAAGAATTAAATATTATAAATTTAATGAAAATGAAATACAATATCTTATAGATAAATGTTATCAGAAAATGCCTAATAATGAAAGCGTTAATATGTGGTATATATATCATTCAAAAATTAAATGTATACCAATTGGATTAAAAAGAAATCTTGCAGTTCAATATTGTAAAAATTCATATATTTTACATATGGATGACGACGATTATTACCCTGAAGATAGTGTAAAAATTAGAGTAAATGCTTTATATGAAAATAAATGTTGTTATTGTGATTCTATCCCATCATTTAATGTAAATACTTTAAAAGGTCATATTATATCATCAAAAAAAGAAAAAATTGTTAGTGAGGCAACACTTGCATATAAAAAATCATTTTGGGAAGATAGAAAATTTAATAACTTTTCTATTGAAAAGGAAGGTATTGATTTTGTAGAAAATAGAGAACATATCAAAATTTTACCATATAATCATATAATTGTAAGTCTTATTCATACATTTAATCATTCTAGACGTATTGCTTTATCAGAAAAATCAGGTAATATATTTAATATTGATTTATTAACATATGAATTTATTGTTAACATGGATTCTAAAAAAAAATATAGTGAATTAGGACAAGAACATTGGGTTTTAGAAATTAATAATTTTAAAAAAAACGGTACATGTCTTGAAATATCTGATGTTTTAGTAAACACAAAATTATTACAGGAAGATTATAATTGGAATTTATTATTATTAAGCACTTTACCAATGTCTTTATATTATATTGGAGATTATAATAAAATTTTAGATACATTAGGAGAAAAAAAATATCCTATTGAAAGTGATTATTTAAGTATAAATGTTAAAAATCCATATGAAATAGTTAAAAATATACCATTTCAACATTTTAAATTTAAATCAATTACAGTTAAAAATGAACCAAAAACAGTATTATTTTTAAAAAAATGGGGATATGTAATTACTAGTAAAGTTGCTGATGAATTATGGTTTTTACATAATTCTTTTTTTACAGATTATAAAAATTGATATTAATTTTATATAAAGAATTTATAAATTATTTTAATTATTAAATTATGAATTCTTCTAATTTACCAACATTAACTGGCATTCGCGATGATATTGAAAATCTTATGTTTCAAACATATAATAATGAAATGAAAAGTATTATTGAATTTATTTGTAATGAATTAAATTGTAATGATAAAACTGATGAATTTATTAAAAAATTTCTACCAAATGCTAAAAAAACAAATAAAGAAATTAAAAATAAAAAGACAACAATAAATTACCATGATGACAGAAAAATTAAAATTAATACTAGTAAAAATCCTCGTAAAGGAGCACCATTATCCAGACGAAATATATATAAAGATGGTATGACTGTAAAAGAAGCAAAAAAACATACAATTTCTTACAATAAAATTATAAAAAATGTAAATACTGAAATAACAGAACAAATTAAAGATACAAGTATTAAATATGATTTAAAATTACAATATATTATTTTTGAACCTGAAGAAAATGATGATGATGATGAAGATGAATAAAATCAAAATCAATAAGTTTATTTAAACAATATAAAGATTATTTAAATAATTTACATTATTAATGTCGAAAAATATACAATTTATACATAAACGGTATAGAAACAATCGTGAATTAGTAAAACCAAAAATAGATAATTTAACAGATAAAAAAAGCATTTTAAAATATGAAAATGATAAAAAACGCTGGGAATGTTTCACAAGTGTTAAAACAATCGCTTATGTAGTTATTGATTTTAATAAAGAAACAGGATATATGAAATGTTTATTTGCTTCATCAACATATCATAAAACAAGTCCATTTAATTATTTTAAAGATGATATGATAAAACAGAATAAAGAACATTATTCTAAAACAGAATTAAATAGAATTATGGAAAAATGGTGGGATGATATAAGTGATCCAGAAGATAAACTATATCCGCTGTCAAGACCATATATTATAAAACATAAAGATGACCGTTATTGTAAATCTAAACTAAATAGAAATGCTGTATGTAGATTATATACATCAGGACAAATATGCGAAGTTAATGGAGCAGATAGGTTTGAAAGAGAAGATAATATATATAAATATAGTAAAATGATATTAACTAATGAAAAAACATTTCTTAACAATTGGAAAAGAAAAACAGTATCAAGCAAACTTCCTAATGAAATAAAAAATAAACAAAAATTATTTTTAAAAAATATGTCTTCCAGTGAAATAGATAATTTTAGACCTGAATTAAGTATTTTAAATTATTATGAAGAAAAACAAGAACTTATTGCCAATTTACTACAAAATGATACAAAAGAGGACCCTGCACTATTTGAAAATAATGAATTATATAAAGAAAAAACTATATTAACTATATAAAAAATTGATAATATTTTAATTTATAACTATTTTTTTACTACTATTAATATAAAAATGTCTTTGTATAATACAGTTTCTAATTTGCGTTTGTTGGCGTCTAAAAGTCAAGTTTCTAATAAACATGCAGCAGCTCTTTTAAGTAAACGTCCTATTTGTACGGCAATTAATAATCATAGAACACATATGAAAGGACGTACTTGTTGTGCTTTACATGCCGAGGCAGCAGTTATTAATAAGGCGTTTCCTCGTTCGTTCCGGTTTATTAGAAATAAGTGGTGTCTTTTACGACCGAAAACTAAAAAAGAAAAAACTTGATCTTCTTGTTATAAGAATAAATAAAATAGGAGAATTAAGAGATAGTGGGCCTTGTCATTCTTGTATTGAATTAATGAAATTGATTGGTATTAGAAAAATACATTTTAGTACAGGTAATAATGATGAAATTAAATCAATTAAATTACAAGATTTCACAGATTTTCATATAAGTTTAGGAGAAGCAGTTCTTATTTATTATAATATGACAGGAACTCATAATACAATAGAAGCTTTAAAACATAGAAAAAAAATTTATGATGAAAGACAAAAAAATAGATAAAATTTTTAATTTTAAGTCGATTTTATTTTTATAATATCTACAATTTTCATATATTTTTAAATAAATTGTACATATATTAAAATAGAAAAATACACTAGCCGAGAATCGAACTCGGAGTCAATGTTTGGTAGACATTAGTGTTACCATTACACCACTAGTGTTTTATTTGAAAGTGACGAGATTCGTACTCGTGCCCACTTTCGTGGACCAGAACCTTACTCTGGCGCCTTAGACCGCTCGGCAACACTTCCTACAATGTTGCCCTCGGTGAGAATCGAACTCACGATCTCTTCATTACTAATGAAGCGCAGTGCCACTGTGCTACAAGGGCATATAATTATTAAAAATCAATAAATGTTATATTAATTTCATACATATAATTTTAATATTTTAAACGAACTGAAATTTAATGTAAAAATAATCTATTTCCAGTAAAATACATTGCTATTTCATTTTTATTACAAGAATCGATTACTTCATTATCAGCAATGCTTCCACCTGGTTGAACTATAGCTTTTACACCATATTTTTTTGCTGTTTCAATATTATCAC
>MDTC01261819.1_pt1 | contig 10462 bp, 6 predicted proteins | sample 811181 | NCBI WGS metagenome assembly MDTC01 (sample SAMN05326644, study PRJNA326480) | marine metagenome | isolation source: seawater | place: Pacific Ocean: North | collected 2011
GAATATAAAAGATTATTATCACAATCAATCAAAGGTAGATTATTAAATAATGATATAAATATGAATGATAGTTCATATATCTTATCTCATTTATTACCAAAAATTAAAACAAAACAATTTCATTTTGGGACTGAATATGACGGAACTTATGATGATGATGGTAAGGTATTAAATATTAATAATTATTTAAGTAAGTCCCCTATTAATTTCTTAAATGAAGATAAATTAATATTAATTTCGATACCATATGATGAATTATTACTTGATATAGATAATATTTGGGTCTTAAATCTAACTATGAAAAATTTTAATAAATCTAATTTAGAAATTCAACGTTTATTAAATTAACCTGGTATTTAAAAATTAAATTTGAATAATAATTATAATATATTTATAAAATGGGGATTAAATCCTTAACACAAACGATCAAGAGGTATGCACCAGAATCTATTCATCATGATAATCTATATAAATTAAGTGGTAAAAAAGTAGCAGTTGATGCAAGCTTAATTATTTATCAACAACTATTAAATAATAAAAAGAAATTCTTTAAAAATAAAGATGGTAAGATTACAAACCATATTACAGGGTTATTCTATAAAATTATGAACTATATATCACTAAATATTGAGTTAATATTTATATTTGATGGAAAACCACCCGATAATAAACAGTTATGTATTCAGGATAGAAAAAATAAAGCAGAAAAAGCAAAAAAAATGATTGAAGAGAAAGATACTACTGATGAAGAAAAACATAAACTGGAGAAACAATCTATACGTTTAACAAAAGAAATGATTGACGATGTTAAAAAACTATTAAATTTATTTGGTATCAAATATATTCATCCAGAAATTGGAGAAGGAGAAGCATATGCAAGTGAATTATGTAGAATGGGAGTTGTTGATTATGTCCTTACAGAAGATATGGATACAATCGCATATGGTTGTCCAAAAGTAATTAGAAATTGTATTGATAAAGAACTAAAAAGAAAAGATATTATTACTATAATTGATTATGAAGTGCTTATTAGTAAACTAAATATTGACCATAATAAGTTGATAGATTTTTGTATTCTTTGTGGTTGTGATTATTGTGATCCTCCCCCTAAAGTAGGTAATATAACAGCACTTAAATTAATAAATAAATATAACACGATTGAGGAAATTATAGATGGAACAAAATATGATTTTCCTTCAAACTATTTAAATCTATTCAAAGAAGCAAAACAAAACTTCCTCTTATTTTATAATAATATTAAAGAAGAAGATATAATTTACCATACTTCAGAAAGGGATATAGATAAATTAAAAAGTTTCTTAATAGAGGATGTTGGCATGAGTCAAACACGTGTTACAAATTCATTTAAAAAATTTCATAATAATTATAAATAACTAATTAATTTTAATCAACGTGGATGATTCTGTTTTAGGATTTAATTTTTCAATCATTTTTTTTGATTCTTCTTTTTTTTCTTTTACTAATGGACATTCATGTGTGTGTGTATATCTATGTTTACTACAAAATTCACCTCCACATTTACAATTGTAATGGATCATTTTTAATTTCTTCTTACAGTATGTACATCTCTTTTTATCTGTCATAATCTTATAGATATTTTATTCAACTACTTTTTTAAATGAAAAAATAAATCAAATTTAAAAAAATGTAAATCCCCATCCTCTGAAAAAATTATTGTAATCTTTTTCATTAATTAAACCACCTCCTCCATAAAAATAATTACCTCCACCTTTTTTCACTCCCTCCTTTCCTACTCCGTCCTTCTCTTCATCCTCTTCATTCTCTTCCTTCCCTTCCTTCTCTTCCTTCTCTTCATTCTCTTCCTCTTCCTTCTCTTCCTTCTCTTCCTTCTCTCCATTTAATAGATCACGTATTGTTTTGATACGTTCATCTTCCTCTTCCTCTTCCTCTTCCTCTTCCTCTTCCTCTTCCTTATCACCTTCTTCACCTTCTTTAACCTCTTCTTCCTTATCACCTTCCTCCTTATCCTCTTCCTCTTCTTTAACCTCTTCCTCTTCCTCTTCCTCTTCCTCTTCCTCTTCCTCTTCCTCTTCCTCTTCTTTAACCTCTTCCTCTTCTTTAACCTCTTCCTCTTCTTCATCCTCTTCTTTAACCTCTTCTTCATCCACGTCATCTAATGATTCAACTTTTATTTTATGATTATTTTCATCTTGTTCTGTATCCCATTCTATTTCATTATTAATTAGTTCACCTACTTTGTTATCATCATTATCAAATATATAGTTTAAATCGTCTAATTGATGTTTATAATGAATTCCATTAAATATAACCGTTTCATATTTATTTCCTAAGTTATATTTATTATCTTCTTCATCATCGCCTTTTATTTCATCATCACTTTCATTATCATCTTTATCTATTTGATTATACCATTCTTTAATACCACCTGGATATTCAATTATATTTGAATACCCTGAATTAATTAGATGTGTTACTAATCTTTCTGAAGCATTACAATCTTTATGGGCACAGTATGTTATTATAGGGATATTCTCTTTTTCTAATTTATTATTTACGATTAACTCATTTAATTCTGAATATTTATTGATATTATCATCAATAAAATTATCTATTTTTTCTTTACGATTTTTATTATTTAATTCGTCAACTGGTAAGTTTAATGTATCTTCAATTGATTTTTCATTATGTGATTCTTTTGGTAGCGCGTTAATTACCATATGCGATTTAGAGTTTAGATATTTCTTGAATTGTTCTTTTGTTAGATGGCAGTTAACTACTAACGTTTTAATTTCATCACTCCATACATCATCCTTTGTTAGTATAGTATAATGTACATGTCTCGGATATGTAATGTTATTGACTTTATAAGGTTGTGGACAATTAAGTACTAGAGTAGCTTTTCCTTCTTTATCAGCTCGGATTAATCCATAATTAGTTTCATTACCATATGCTACTTCTTGTGATTCTATCTTTTTAAAATCAGAGTTTGATAAAGCCGCCCAGTAAAAGATCCAAGTCTCTTTTTTTGTTTCAATTGGTATTTTTACTTCCATTTCTGTTATTTCTGGTTTATGTTCTTTAAGTTCCGTTTTATGTGGATTAAATTTTGGATTACAGTTTAACATTTTGGGTAATAAGGAATAATTTCCTTCTTTTTTATACCATAGAGGTATTTTATTCTCTACCTCAGATTCTAACTTATTAATAAGAGTAGTTTCACAATTAATACATCCCCTTGTCATTATATTAATAGAATATATTTTTTATCTTTTTACCTTACGTTTAGATTTCATTTTCCTTTTTATCTTTTTACGTTTTGATTTACGTTTTGATTTACGTTTAGATTTAAATTTACGTTTAGATTTAAATTTACGTTTAGATTTAAATTTCTTTCTTTTTTTCTTTTTTGATTTACGTTTAGATTTCTTTCTTTTCTTTGAGCCTCCACCCTCACCAATCGTAAGTGCGCTAAGATTACTTACTACTAAATCTTCGTTATCTCGTTCAGGATCACGCGGCGGGGCTTCTGTATAACCCGGCACAGGCATGGAGGGGTTTATTCTAACTTGATCACTACTCCGCTGAATGGTAGTTCCTGAAGCCATACATAAATGGTTAAATAAAACAGGTATTTTTCCAGTTATTTTATAAATTGATGTAATGATACTATCACAATCAATCTCTAGACTCCTTGCTCCCCCATCCATTTTATAATTATTTTGCGGGTCTTTCATCCAATTCCCCTGTTGGATGTCGTCAAAAACGAGAGCTGAAATATCCCCCTTTCCCCAGAATGATGGATTCATAAGTTGACCTAAATCATTACCTTGTGGCGGGATCAAGCCAAGGCCATTCCATGTATCAAAATCTTGTTCAGGAGACAGCGGCGGAGTATCTTTAAATAATTCATTAATGATATATATACCCGGAAGTTTGTTTCTATCATTATCTGAAAATGTAACATGTATATTAAAATGTGTACGATGTAGAACGGTCGGTTGTTCTATTCCATTTTGACTATCATACTCTCTAAATGTTTCATTCAAAGCATCCAGATGGATTTTAGGTGCTTCATAATCCATCCATCCTGAACATTTCATTTTATGAATAGTTTTTGCTGTATGATAATATTTACTTGTAAATACTACACCACACATACGTTCAAGCGTTTGTGTAGGTATTCCGAATTGAGGCTTGTCCGGCCGGTCATCCACCTTAGGTCTGACTTGGATCCGATCTGAAATTTTAGTCGGCACTCCATGGTCATATCTAATAGACCCATGTCCTACGAGTAATATATTAATATGGTCTCCCCCTTCAACACAATTGATCGGCCATTGTTTTAGTATTTTTTTAATCTCATCTTTTTTAATATCATCCGGCATCTCGAACCTGGGAGGCATTGCTTCACCCATTTATTAATTAATAATATTTTATTTTGACTTACGTTTAGATTGAATTCTTTTTTTCCTCTTTTTTGACTTACGTTTGGATTTACGTTTGGTTTTTGACTTACGTTTGGATTTACGTTTGGTTTTTGACTTACGTTTCGATTTTCTTTTCTTCTTCCCCCCTGATTGTTCTGTATCATCTTGTACTGTATCATCTTGTCCTGTATCATAAAGTGTTTTTCTTCTTGGATCAGAAAGTATTTCGTATGCTTCTGCTATTTTTTTAAATTGTGTATCATCTCCATCATACTTATCAGGATGATATTTTAGTGCTAACTTACGAAATTCTTTTTTTATATCATTAGAATCTGCTTCATGGGTTAAACCAAGTGTTCTATATAATCCCCGTGGATCTGGTTCTGGTTCTGGACCTCTTGGTGCTCCCCATTGTTGACCTTGACCTCTTGGTGCTCCCCATTGTTGACCTTGACCTCTTGGTGCTCCCCATTGTTGACCTTGACCTCTTGGTGCTCCCCGGCGTGGATTTGGATCCCCTTCAGCCCCGGAAAGTGACCCCCGTTGGTAACGCCCAAAAAATGTGTTGCGCGCGGATTGCGAGGCCTCTTGTGCCGCTCGTGTTTCTTGTGCTTGTTGTGCTCGTTCATATGCTTGTGCTTCTGCATTTATGGATGGTTGATATATTCTGAGTTGTTCAAAATGATAATTAATTTGTTGTTGTATTATCCATGCACATTCTAATGAAATATAGTCGTGTCGTCCACATATATTAGTTAAAACCCTTATTATAGTATTAACTTGTTCCGCGTCAAAACGCCTAGATGCGTCGAGTTTACTTTGTAGACTTTCAAGTCCTTGAAATGGCAAATATCTAAACTCTACACCAAGTATTGATTGTACTGTATTATGTGCTAGAAACCACTTAATGAATCCTTGTCCAATAGACCAAGGTTGTCTAGTCTCATCGGGAAGACCTAACCAGTATTGAATACTAGATACAGAAGACATATTTATAATATATATATATTTTAATTTATTATAATTTAAGAAAAGAAAATTGGAGAGTAGTAAACGTTAAAACCACTTTACTTTAATATGATCTTTTAATAAATCTTTCGCATTTTTAAGTATCGATTCATATTTATCATCTAATGGGGAATTAATAATATCTGCAATTTCTTTCCCTACATTATTTGTATATCCTACAACATAACAGTTATGATCTTTTTTAAACGTATCCCCTTGTTCAACCCATTCTTTATGAAGGATTAATGCACAATCGTGGTATATTGCTTCTAGAAATGTATATTGAGTACCTCCGCCATCACCTTTAATGATGGACATATCAACAATAAAATGACAATCATTTAATAGATCTTTGCCTTCGTGTGATAGTGGTAGTGTTTTAGGGAATTTTCCGTGCCAATAATCATGAAAGTTTAAATCCTTTAATTTATGGTGTACATAGAGGCGATTTTCGGCCCCAAATATTTGTATTTTTTTATCATCATCTGGTATGGATTGATTTGCTTCGAGAATTAGATCAGTATGTTTATCAAAATCAATTCTTGAGATAGATAATGAGTAATAATCGGATGGTTCATTTCCTTTTTGATATTCATAGAAGGGGTGTGGTAAGAAATCAGTATCAATATTATATTCTTTTTTGATAAATTCTTGAACAGTCTTACGTATAGTAATGATTTTAAAATGATTAATTAGTTTAACAATTTCATTTTCCTTTCCTTTGAGTTCTGTAGGGTCGTGGATGATTAATATTGTACCTTTTGGGAATCTGTGTAAATATTCCCAATAATGTTTATCAACCGCAGTAATTATAAGTTTATCTTTTTTTAGTAAATCATCGATATTGGTATTTTGATATTCAACACCATAACCATAATTTCTTTTTTTGGATTCTGTTCTTTTTGTTATTTTAAATAAATCACAATTATATTTTAAACATAAATGTGAAGTAAAAGTGACCCAACCACCGTAAATCGGTTTAGCCATATAGATTAAGTTCATAGTTTATACTATAAAAAGAAATAATTTTAAATACTTTAAGGACAATCATCTTCACCTGATATACAATCTGGTGGTGTTGTTAAACTACAATCATCTCCAAAACCAATTTGTTTTCCTTCTGTTCTTTCGCATTGTTTATTACATCTTCCCCAATCAACAATACATGTAGTTGAAGAATAATGTTGTGTTATTTCAGTTGGATATTCATTATTATCTGCTAACTCTCTAAGGATATCATTACTGCCTGGTATTATGTGTCCACTTCTACAAAATACATTTGGCCGAAAATCTGCATAGCTTGTTTGCCGATAACTACTGGTTGTTGGTGTTCCGAATAGAGACGACTTCCTGCCGCCGCGATGCTCCCAGGTTCTAACGCGGAGAGAGCCGGAGCCTTCGGCTTCATCGAGTTGCTGAGATACCGATTCAGGAAAATTGTTTTTTTGCTTCAGTTTTGTTTTAATTACTTGTCCATCGTGGGCAATTTTCCAGTCCCAAGGGACATGATGACAAATATCATTTGGAGAATTTATAATTCCATTCTCGTCAATAATTTTATTGTTATATAAATGGTTACAATCATTTGCACTATTTTGCCCGGGCTTATATTGCGTGCGAACCGTATCCCCGGATCCTTCTGCCTTCCATTTTTTATGAGTACCACACATTGTACCAGTATCCTCCCAAACGTCTGAGGCTATAAATTCAATATTTTTACCTTCATTTAATATTGATCCATCATTCATATGTCGTGCGGTCCCTTCAAACCCACTACAGTCTTCGTCGGCCGGACTGCTTTCTCCTGGTACATATATATCATTTAGTCTTACAATTCTAAAATCAGGACTACAATTCCATATACACATATCCCTTAGATTTTTAAGTTCAAATAAGTTGTTTGGAATATTCATTTGTTTTTTCTGATCCCAACGTTTAAATACACCGTTAATTGTATTAAGTGATCCCATCTTTTCAGGTTTCCAAACTTCTTTTTGTTCAGCATCTAAAGGTAGTGGTATTCCCGAACCTCCCGCGATACCACGAGACTGCCACTGCTTAATTCTATTCCTCGTCAAAAGAGAATTTTGATTAGTTGGACTTCTACTTGCGCGCAGCGCAGGCACGCGCCCGTTCCACCGCTGTGCATCGTCGCCATATAAATAATAAGCAAACTGTTCTTCCCATCCACTAGGGTGTGTATCTATTCCAGCTTTCATATCTTCTGATTCTCTACCTAAATATTCAGCATATAAGTGACACTTTCTTCCCGCTGGACATTGACCTTGTGGAGAGGTTGAAAAAGGACATTTATATTCACCGTCGACCCCCCCGTGTGGACATTCTTTTCCTCCATTCTTACCAACATCTAATATACTCATTCTTTGTTTACATTCGCTATTACATTCTGTAGTTGAATATCGACAATCTAATGGCATAGGGACACTCTCTAATATTCTTTCTTCCCTTTTTTTTGGCCAAAGATCACCCCCTTGTCTTCGTAAATAAGGATAAGCCCGATTCTGTTTTAGTCCCTTACTTTCAGTATAATTTCTAGTGCCATCTTCATAGGGTCTGATGTATGTATTTATATTTTCTTCAGGGATAGTTAATCTTAATGGAGTATTATTAACACCCTTACCTTCAAGCATAATTTTTTGTCCTAATTCTTTTATTTTAGTTTCTGCTTCTTCAACATAATCTAATGGAGCTCGAAACATTATTGTATAAGTAAATGGCATACTAATAAAATTACCCCAACTATAGTTATAGTTATCGTCTATTAACTTGAAATAATTTATAGGGACTCCATCAGGTGTCATACCTACACGAGATACTTTAAATTTCTGTTTTCTAAGGCCTTCATACCTCTCTTCTGGAATAAATTCTCCATTTTCGTCTAATTCATCCGGTTTAATACCATCAACTGTACCTATATTTAAAGGATATACATCATTAAGAATATTTAATTCATTGATACTTGAAGCATATCCTTCTTTTCGTGGATCATGTTCATCCATTGAAATTTTTTGATTTGACCCTGCTATTTCTATATCTACTTTAGAAAATCCTTCTATCTTTTTAAATTCTTCTATTAATATACGAGCTAATTTTGGCCTTATAAACTTTTGTATCCAGTGACTTGCTGATCCCCGCGTGCCTCCCCAGTTCTCTCGATCCTTAGGTAGTCTCGGAATTTCATCGGCCAAGGCCCTATTATTTTTTTGAGTAAAATTAAGTATTTTTGGATAATCATCGTCAAAAATACCTTTTCTTTTTTTCTCGTGCATATGGGTGTTGATCAGTTTCCCGGCGGGTTCAATTCCCGTCGATCCGTTAAAATATATATCTTCAGTACCCGGAATAGTCGTTGTAATTAATCGGGCCCATTCTTCTTTTGATATATTAAATGATATTACTTGTTGCATTGCTAATTGGAGGTTACTCATACATGAACTACAAGTTTTTTCTTCGTTAGTATCAGGAATACACGTTATTCCATCCACTTGTTCTTCTATTTTATACTTACTTTTACATTGATTATTATCCCTCCACTCCTTCCATTCATTCGATACCCTTACAGGGTCAGGGGAGCCCACTATTGTTCTATCATCCTCAATCCATTTACGTCTAGTGTAATTAGTCTCATCCCGATATTCTGATTTTATATACCTAAAAGGTGGTTTAAATATACAAGAAGGATTTGGTTCTATTTCTCTGCTCCCCACACGGGGTTGTGGATTACTGACATTATCGTGACCATCCCCACAAAAGTAATACGAATACGTACCATCATCATGACGATAACTATCACTAGGATCCATCAAAGGATGACATTTATTGTCGATTGCAATTGATGTACATTCTTTATTCATATTATCCGGTACAAGAAATCTAGAGGGCATTCCACCACAATCCTGTGTTGGTGCATCCAATCCATTATAATCTTTATGACATTTACCCCACCAAACTGACCTCCTCTGGATATTCTGCCTATCACATAATAGTTTTGCTTCATTCACATCTCGTGAACCTTGAATACCCCAAGAATAATTTTCATTATTTTCGTGTTTTTTTAATATGTCTAATTTCTCAGTACATTTGAATGCTTTATTAATCTTATTACTAACTGTAAACGGGGAAGGAGTATTATTACTGTGATCAGTACCTCCACCATATCTTAACCAAGGGGGCGTTTCACAATTACCCCAACCACCTTTACAAGCACATTGACCTTCTCCAATATTACATTGTTGAACTTCACCATTATAATTATCACAAGGTAATCCCCCTTCACCAGCTTCGTTTTGAATAGTAAATGTTTTATTACAATTTACGTCACATTCACTCCAAGATCCTACGCAATCATTGCTTAATATATTACTTATTATTGATGATACTACTAAATTACCTTGACTCGCGTCGTTAATTATACTATTATTTATAGATTGGATGGTAGATGTGGTTGTTTCACAATCATTTAGACAGATAACTTCTATTTTATATTTTACAATTACACTACCTGACTCTATACTAGTAATTATAATATTATTTGAATTAAGTGAAATATTATCTTGGGAATATTTTTCAATTATCTTATTCTTAAAATCATTCTTAAATTCATCTATATTACTAATATTACTTAATTCAGTATTGAATGATATTTCACCATTTATAGTAATAACATTATTTTGTTCTACTGGTGCTCTAACTTCTGTTGATTGTCCTGTATTAGGGTCTATATTTGTTGTTATTATTACTGGATCACTATTTCCATCAATCACCATAACACCTTGATCATTCTCAATAACGGGTGTTTCAACCCTTACAGTATTACCCGTAGATATATCGACTTGATTGACTACAATTACAGATGGTCTATCAACATCAGGAACAACCGTTCCATCTGAATTTATTCTTGTAGATGTATGTACAGTAACGCTTTCATTTGTCCTCGGATCAACCATTTGACTTATAATTATGGGAGGACTTTGTTCATTAGGAATAATATTACCATCGGGGTC
>MDTC01016777.1_pt1 | contig 10461 bp, 7 predicted proteins | sample 811181 | NCBI WGS metagenome assembly MDTC01 (sample SAMN05326644, study PRJNA326480) | marine metagenome | isolation source: seawater | place: Pacific Ocean: North | collected 2011
TCAATTAAATGATGCTTCATTAGTTTTTGAACCTGAATCATCAGCGGCTTTAGGTTTTGGATTTAGATGTGGATTTTTGGGAATGTTGCACATGGAAATTATTCAAGAACGGTTAGAGCGAGAATTCAATATGGTTGTAATTACTACAGTTCCAAACGTTTCATACAGTGTTTTCTTAAAAAAAGAGTTAGAAGAGATTACTGTTTATAATCCTTCAGAATTGCCAGAGCCATCAAAAATTGAATGGATCGAGGAGCCATATATTTTTGCTCAGGTGATAACAAAATCTGAATATGTTGGAGCCGTGATGAATTTGTGTATTGAGAAAAGAGGAGAGTTGTCAAATCAAGTTTATTTAACTCAAGACAGAGTAGAGTTAAGTTTTCAAATGCCATTATCTGAAATTGTTTTTGATTTTTATGATAGACTTAAATCGGTCAGTAGAGGGTATGCTTCTTTTGATTATTCACCAAGTGGATATCGAAAATCTGATTTAATTAAACTTGATATTTTATTAAACTCGGAACAAGTTGATGCGTTATCTGCTCTAGTCCATAGAAGCAATGCTTTTACTTTAGGAAAAAAAATCTGCTTAAAATTAAAAGAACTAATTCCTAGGCAACAATTTGAAATCCCCATTCAAGCTGCAATCGGGGCTAAAATTGTATCAAGAGAAACAGTTAAAGCACTTAGAAAAGATGTAACCGCAAAATGTTATGGTGGAGATATAACAAGAAAAAGAAAATTATTAGAAAAACAAAAAGCTGGTAAGAAAAGAATGCGTCAAGTGGGAAGGGTAGAAGTTCCTCAAGAAGCATTTTTAGCTGTGCTTAAATTAGATAGTTAATTCAGAAAAAGGCTCTTAATTGCACACCACCGTTGTGAATTGCATTGTTTTCTTTAGATTTTCTTCCGTTATAGTTTAAAGATAATTGAAGATTTTTTGCTAGATTTCTTTGAAAACTTAACATCCAGGTAGTATTAATTCCATGTTGAAGAGCTTCAAGCATTTCAAATCCTATTGTACTATTACTTTCGCCATTAAATTTTATATTAACAATATGAATATTTCCTGAGAAAAGGCCTTTGTTTTTTTTGCTTTTTCTAAAGTCAATTCCAAAATCATGTAAGAATGCTTTTTCACCGCCATAGTCTAATGAATTCGTTTTTTCAGCATATCTAGCTACTAAGCTTATTCTAAATAGAGTGTTTGGCTGAAAAGAAAATTTACCATTAATGTCATCAATATTTAATTCATAATTTCTTGTTAAGGCATAAGAAGAGAAATTGCTTTTTAATTCTTGGTTAAGGTTTAAATTAACCATAATTTCTCTTGTAATGTTCCATCTTATTTTTAATTGATTACTATATTTTGTTTTGTAGTCAGATCCATTCATAAGTAATTGCTTATTCCCAAATAGTTGAGTGGTGTATTCAAAGCTATATACAGGGCTTGATCGGTTAAAAAAGAAACTATTTCGAAAAGAATTTGATAAATTTTGAATACTTGTGTCATTTGGAGAAGTAAGAGGATTAATAAGTTTTTCAAAATTGAATTCGTTAGTTTTTTTATTTGTGTTGAGAGCCGTTTGATTATAAAATTTTCTAAAAAATTTTCCCATGACTTTGTTTTTATCTAAAAATCTTTTGGGATCAATATTTAAATTTTGACTAAATTGATAATTGTAAACTTTAATGTAATTAGAATTAGGAGTAAAAATTCTAATATATGTAGCTTGATCTGTATATTGAGCTATTTCAAATTCATTAATTTCTTTAATGTCATTTCCATTGTAATCAATCCATGTATATATTCCTTGACCAGCAGGCACTTCAAAATATATAAACTCTTTTTGTAGTTCTAGTCCCGAACCAATTTCCATAAAAGAACTGCTATAAATACCGCCATTTAGAAATCTTAATTGGTAGGTTATTCTACTTGTTAAAGAATTTTCTCCTTGAATATTTGTTAAGTTAGTATCGGTTATTTCTAAATTTCTTAATGCTAAGTTGTAGGTTAGTTTGTTATTTTGATTTTGATGCAAATTTATTTTTAAACCTGGACTTTTAGCTGAAGTAGCCTTCTTTAGCAAAGACTCGTTTTTAAACCAATCATATCTTTCTTGGTAATAAATTTGAAAAATATTTTTCGATGAATCCGCAGTTTCAATAAAAATTTTCCAATCATAAAATCTATAACTTGAATTGTTTAAAGTGTCATTATTGTAAAATTTATTTTTCTCATGTATATCTTTAAAACCAATATTGACCCCTCCGATTTTTTTATAAATATCGCTTTCGTGTCTTAAAAAATTAGAATTATTTTCTCCATTAGAGGTTAAATAACTCCCATCAATTTTGGCATTTATGTTTTTTGTCCAATTAAGTTTAAAATTGTTTTTCAAGCCATTATATGTTTCTTGTAAGTTGAAAGAATTAAAATCGTAGCTTAATGTTCCTTTTTCAGGATTACTTAACTTCCATTCTGCTTTTCCAATTACTTGATTTTTATTCAAATCCAATTGTTGAATATTCCAATTTCGTTCGAACTCAACTACCCTAAATCTTTCAATTCTATTAAAATTTTTGTTTACAGCCTCTAAACTCAAGTTTTGATCAATAATCCATTTTTTACCCAGATTATATTTGGAATTTAATTTTGTAAATCCTGAAAAACCTACATTATCATTTTGATCAATATTTGAAAAAGTATTGACATCCATGTTTGAACTGGCAATTTCAACGTTTATGGTGTTGTTTTTCCATTTTTTTTCTAGTCCAGCATTTATCAATTGTCTTTTTTTTGGAGTTACTAGTTGCCTTATTGGTCCATGAGTACCATTATGTATTATATTGCCTTGAATAGTATCTGGTGAAACCCACTCAAAAACTTTTCCAAAAGCATTGTATTCTTTTATAATATAATCGCCACTTTCATCAAGTATTGGACTAAAAACAATTCTGTAATTTGCTTTGTTTGGGTCGGTCGAAAAACGGTAAATATCATAGCCAGATGAGTCTAATTTTTCATACATATTTACTCCGTCATAATAGGCCATGCTGTCAACTCCTGATGTAATGGCTTGATTTATTTGATCGCCTATGTTCTCCATTACATCTCGGTCCAGTAAATTAAAGTCTTGTTGAAGAGGTTGGTTTTTACTGTCCTGCTCCCCATAGAAATTAAAGAAAATTTTTAAGTTTTCCTTAGAAAATATGGAGCTTGATTCTAATAAAGATCTAGCATAATTTTTGTCACTGTATTGAAATTCAACTATTATTCTCTTATCCTTAGTGATAAGTTGGTTGGCTGTGAATATTAATTCTGATGTGTTATAGTCAATAGTGTAATCGTTATTTTGTCCTCTTTTAAGAAGTTTTCCATCTATATAGACATTTTCAGTCCCACTTAAAATAATAATAAATGATTCGTTTTCACTTCCATTTAATCTATAAGGGCCTTGATTTCCTTCAATTCCTTGAATTACATTTCTGGCAAATTTACCTTTACTAATTGCTATACTGTTTTTAAATGAAATATTTGACCCGTTTTTATTTATTAGAGCGTTTTCAAGTTGAATTCCTTGCCCTCTTTTGTTGTAGTTCAAAAAATATCCAAAAGGTTTTTTTAACCAAAAGTCCCCCATTATTAAATTCCAATTTTTGTGTAATACTTTTATAAATACTTGATCAAAGTCTTGTAACTGTTGTGTGTTTCCTTGAGGTTGAATAGGGATATTTGCATCTGTTACAGAAGCTAATATTTTTAAGTCTGGAGATAGATTTCCTGACAATTGAAGGTTTAGGTTAGAATTCAATGAAAAATTCTGATTATTGCCAACCATTATTCCCCTTGATAAACTTCCAGTCTTATTTAGAGAAGTCTCATTAAAAATATCATTTTGTTTTATGTTTGATGTTATTTTTACTGGGATATAATCATCTTTTCTTTCATGATTCATCAATGATAAATCATGAAAGAAATAATTTTTATTAAAATTAAAACCAAGCAGTTGGTATTTAATCACTATGCTATCCGTTTGTTTTTCTTTAAAATAAATTTTTGAATTAATAGGGTTAATGTTGTAAAACAATTTTGAAACTGTTTCGCCATTTTTTTTTGTTAAACTAACGGTGGTTAAATTTATTGAAAGAGAGTCTATGGAAATAGAGTCTAAAAAAGGAGGAACAATTATGCTTTTATACCCATAGTTGTTTTGTTGACCTATTAATATAAAAGGAATAAAAACTGAAATGCAGAAAAGTATATTCTTATAAAAGAACTGCATAATTTTTATATTTATTAATCGGCCAACGAACATTAATGTTATTTGTTTTATTTTAATTATTAAACTTCATATATATATCAAGGATTATATTTGTGCTATATTTGTTAACATAACAACAAAATAACTAATGAAATTCTTAAAATACATTTATTTATTGTCTTTTAGTATTATACTATCTTGTAATGAATCAAATTCAGAGGATGTAAACAGCTCTTTTGGTGAAATAAGAGAAGCGAAGGGGTATTATCAAGAAGGAGATAAAAAAATAAAACTTTATAGAGGAGGAGTTTTTAGACTAAATGAGTCAGCATCTTTTAAAAATTTATTTCCTCCCTCGATTAATCATGCAATTTCTAGTAGAATTGCTCTGCAAATTTATGAGGGATTAGTTAAATTAAATCAAAGAACCTTAAAGGTTGAGCCTTTGTTGGCAAAATCTATTGATATGAATGATGATGGAACTGTCTATACTTTTAAGTTAAGAGACAATGTTTTTTTTCATGACGACCCATGTTTTAATAACAATACAGGAAGAAAATTGACTGCGAATGATTTTAAATTTTGTTTTGATTTAATTTGTTCAAATGTCGAAGGCAATAGATCGTCTAATATTTTTATTGATCGGATTTTAGGCGCTCGAGAACATTTTGATTTAACTTCTGATGGGGTATTTCCCAAATCTGGTGTTTCTGGAATCGAGGTAGTTGATGACTTTACTCTTAAAATTACTTTAATTCAACCGTGTTCATTCTTTTTGAAAACACTTGCTCATGCTCAATGTGGTGTTTTTCCAGAAGAAGCCTACAAGAAGTATGGCATGGAAATGCGCTCTAAAACAACAGGTACTGGTCCATTTATTTTAAAGGACCTGATTGAAGGAAATGAACTAAGGCTTGTTAGAAATGAAAAATATTGGGATGTCGATGAAAATGGGAATCAACTTCCATACCTTGACGTTATTAAAATGACTTTTAATGCAGATAAAAAAATTGAACTTACAAATTTCAAAAAGTCAAATTTAGACATGGTATATCAATTGCCTGTAGATCAGTTGAAAGAAGTTTTAGTTAGTTTAGATTCTGCAAAAAACGGGGGTAATCCAGAATTTATTTATCAGAGTAAGCCCAATGGACTCTCTTCAGTATTCTATTGTTTTAATATGGAGAAGCCTATTTTTCAAGATCTTAGGATAAGAAAAGCGTTTAACCTAGCTATTGATAGAAGAAGAATTACAAAATACAGTCTACAAGGTGAAACATCTGAAGCATTGGGTGGATTGGTTCCTAGCTTTGGTAATTATGATAATAGTAACGTTCAGGGCTTTGATTATGACCCAAAAAAAGCACAAGAGTTATTGGCTGAAGCAGGTTATATTGGTGGTGAAGGATTCCCAGAGTTGTCATTAGAGATTAGTGAGAATAATTTTTTAAATCCAATTGTTGCAGAATCAATACAAAGCATGCTGAAAGAGAACTTAGGAATTAAAATAAAGATTGATTATACCTCATTAACTGTTTTAATTGAAAGATTTAGTAGTGGAGTTTCAGACTTTTGGGGTACAATATGGCTTGCAGATTATCCAGATCCTCAAAATTTTTTACAACTCTATGAAAGCAGTACAATTCCTTCCAAAGAGTTTAATGAAAATGGCGAAACAATTTTAAAGCCATCATATACAAACCCTTCTAGGTATAAAAATAAAGACTTTGATTATTTTTATAATAAAGCTGTTAGCGCCACTTCAGATTCTGTTGCTTTAAAAAATTATTATAAAGCAGATAGCGTTTTAGTTTCAGATGCAGCATTTATTCCAATTTATTATGAGCATTACATTCGTTTATTACAAAATAATGTTCAAGGATTTCCTCAAAACTCTATGGAATACAGAGATTTTACTCGTGTTTTCTTGTCGCCAAAGAAATAATTTACTTTTAAAATCGTTTTGTTTATAAAATTTTAATGAAAATTTATTTCATTAAAATAATGGCTCCATTTTTGTTATAGATTTTTAAAAATTTAATTATGAAGATTTTCAACATAGTAATTTTCGCTTTTTTGGTTTATACTTTTTCATCTTGTGTTCCAGCAAGAAAGTTTGAAGAAATTGCAGAAAAGCAAGAAGTTTGCGCTAAGGACTTGAAAGCATTGAAAACACTGAAAACAGAATTAGAGACAGAAAATGTTGAATTGCAATCAATAAGTGATAGATTAAGTGAAGAGACAAAGAGGCTCCGATCAGATACTACTTTACTTGGGAAATCATTGAGAATGAAGGAAAAGCAATATGATAAAATTAATTTATTAAATGAAAGAATTCAGGAGCAGTTGGAAATGCTTCAAAAGGGAAATGCTATTGAAAAACAACAATTAATGGCTGATCTTGAAAGAAGAAAAATGGAACTTTTGAAATTAGAAGATGAGTTAAATGAGTTAGAGATTGATTTGAATGCAAAAAAAGTTGATTTAGAAAACATGTCGGTCCAACTTCAAAAAAGAGAAGAACGTGTTAATGAACTAGAACAAATAATTGCGAATAAAGATGCTATTGTTAAAGCTTTAAAAGATAAAGTAGCAAATGCTTTATTGGGTTTTAGAGATAAAGGGTTGTCTGTTGAGGAAAAAAATGGAAAAGTGTACGTCAGCATGGATGCCAAGTTGTTATTTGCTTCTGGAAGTACTAAGGTAGACGCACAAGGGGTAAAAGCACTTAAAGAATTAGCAAAAGTTTTAGAATCTCAAGAAGATCTAGAAATTCTTGTTGAAGGACATACTGATACTGATAAAATGAAATCTAGTTCTCATCCATCAGATAATTGGGAATTAAGTGTATTAAGAGCCACTTCGGTTGTTAAGATTATGCTAAGTAATAGTAACATGGACCCAGTTACAATAAGTGCAGCAGGAAGAAGTGAATTCATACCTATTGATTCTGAAAATAAAGCTAAAAATAGAAGAATAGAGGTGGTTTTAATTCCGAAATTGGATGAATTGTTTGATATTATAAGCAATTAACCCTTTTTATTATTCATCTAGCTTTAAAGAGGTTAAGTTTCTTAGTCCATTAGCTAATTTTTTAAAATAACCTGAAAGTGTAGTTGATTCTAAAGGAATGTCAACAGGAACACTTATTTCTATTGGTATTTTAGCGTCTACTGGTAGAGGCCCGTCAAAACTAATTAATGCTGATGTTTTTAAAGGTATTCTTACAGGAACATTTAAATCAACAGGTATTTTCATTGACAAACCAACTGGTAAAGTGTCTACAACAATCATGTCAATTGGAACAACACTCTTTACAGGTAGTTTTTCATCAAAACCAATTTTTAGACTTTGATTGACAGGAATATTCCCTTTAATTGGGATTTTAATTCCTTTTCCTCCAAAAAGTGCCATGTTTACCTTTTGATTAAGAGGGATAGTGTCGTCAACTAAAATGTTGACATAATCAGTAACTTCAATTAATGTATCTAATTCAATGTAATCTTTAAGCCCAATTTTAAAAGGAACCATTAAGCTTTCCGAAATAGGGATCTCTGCTTTAAAAGGAATCTCAGTTTCTAAAAACATTTTAATATTAACACTTATTTGATCTTTTACTGTTATATCTGATGATAAAGGAATTTCTTCATTAATAGTAACATCAGTTATTATGTGTTGTACCGCCATTTCATCAACAATAGCTCCTATTTTTTCTAATCTTTTTTCAGATGTTTTTAGAGCAATTACTAGTACGATTATTATCCCAATACAGAGTAAAAAACTTACTGATATTAATATGTTGATTAATCGTTTATTCATATAAGGTTATAAGTTCAGGTTTTTTAACAAAAAAAACTACTTTTAACAAAAAAAAATAATCAAGTATGAAATTGTTTTATAAAGTTATGTGTTCTGTGCTAGTGCTTTTCGCTTTTTCATGTAGTATGTCAAAATTGACTAATTATGGAAAGCCATTAAGTTTTTTAAGTAAGGAAAGAATACCAAGAAAAAAAGCAATACAATTAAATGAACCTTTATCAGTAAATTCAGGTATCAAACAAAATATTTTGTATGAGAATAAAAAAAATAAATTAGAGTTAAATGTTATGAATAATTCTTCTTTAACTGAAAAAATTGATCAACCCTTAAGTTTATCTTTAGAAATAGAAAGTGAAATAGCCAGCGATTTAAAGAAAAAAAATAATTTTGAAAAGAATAATAAGATTATCATTCCCCTTCTTGAGAAAAAAATTCAAAATGTAATAAAGAATAACAATTTTTCAAATCAAACCAACACTTTGGCTTTAAATAACTCATCTTATGATGGGCTGTTAAATGATGATATCAGTGATTTGGTTTTGTTGTTAATATGTTTACTTTTCCCACCAGTCGCTGTATGGTGGAGGTATGATTTTAGAGAACAATTTTGGATTGACTTAGCTTTATATGCTCCAATGGTTTTTTTTAGCAGTGCTACTTTTGCTATACTGCCAGTTTTGTATGCAATATATGTTTGTTTTTTAAAGAAAAGAGGAAATACTGGAGACGTTAGATCTAGTTGGTAGATTATTTATAAAAATTCATTTCGTCAATATATTTATTTACTGGTTCGGTTAGAAGGTATTGAACATCCTTTTTGTTTTTGATTGCTTTTCTTATGAATGAAGATGATATTTTCATCATAGGGGCATCGCAATGAATAATATTTTTATGTTCAAAAGTAGGTTTTGAAATTTCGGTTGTATTTTTTAATTCTTGTTCAGTTAAAATTCTTGGATAAACATAAATATTATGTTCCTTAATAATTTCTTGATGGTTTTTCCATTTGTGAAATGATCGCAAATTATCTGCTCCCATTATTAGATTAAAATGGTAATCAGGGTGTTTTTCTTTTAAGTGAATTAAAGTATGAACAGTGTAGGAAGGTTTAGTTAAATTAAATTCTATATCTGAAGCTTTTAATTTATTGTTGTTTTCTATCCCAATTCTAACTAAACTTAATCTATGGTAATCAGCCAATAAAGATTCTTTCTTTTTTAAAGGGTTTTGTGGACTTACAATTAACCATATTTCATCTAAATTGGTGTAATCTGCCATATAGTTTGCAATTATTAAATGCCCAACGTGAATAGGGTTAAAAGTGCCAAAATATAATCCAACCTTTTTCATTTTTTTAAAAATTCAATAATTATTTTTTCAGCGTTTTTAAGTGTTTTATTCAAATCATCATTTACTATACAATAGTCAAAATGTTTTTTATAATTAAGCTCTTCAATAGCTTTATTAATTCTTGTATTTATAGCTTCCTTAGAGTCTGTGTTTCTTGATTTCAACCTTTCTTCAAGAACTTCAATTGTCGGAGGTTCTATGAAAATAGAAACAGCATTGTCTCCGAAATGCTTTTTTAATGAAATTCCACCAATAACATCAACATCAAAAATAACGTGTTTGTTCTGTTCCCAAAGTTTAATTATTTCACTCTTTAAAGTTCCATAAAAATTATTTTCATATACTTCTTCCCACTCAATAAATTCTTCCGCCTTTATTTTGTTTTTGAATTCATTTAATTCAAGGAAATGGTAATCTTTACCATTGATTTCATTTTTTCTTTTTTTTCTACTACATGCAGATATAGAAAAAGATAAATTTTTTATTTCTTTTAAAATGTGTTTAACAACAGTTGTTTTTCCAGCGCCAGATGGAGCTGAAAAAATAATAGCCTTGCCAGAAATATTAGATATGCTAATCATAGTACATTTAACACTTGTTCTTTAATTTTTTCTAGATGATCCTTCATTGTTACCACAATCTTTTGAATTTCTAAATGATGTGCTTTTGAACCTAATGTATTAATTTCTCTTCCCATTTCTTGTGTTATAAACCCAAGTTTTTTTCCGATAGCTTTAGTTTCATTTGCGGTTTTTAAAAAATGATTACAATGTTCTTCTAGCCTTACCTTTTCTTCAGTTATGTCAATTTTTTCAGCATAATAAATCAATTCTTGTTCCAGTCTTTCAGAATCTATCTTTTCTTTAAGCAGCAGTTCATTTATTGCATTAGCTAATTTTTCCTTAACATTTGGTATTCTTTCTTTTTCAAAAGAAGTAGTTTTTTGAAGTAAATTTTTAATGCTTTCTGTCTGATTTGTCAATTCATTAAATAATGATTTTCCCTCATTTGTTCTAAAAGAAGA
>MDTC01206045.1_pt1 | contig 10459 bp, 8 predicted proteins | sample 811181 | NCBI WGS metagenome assembly MDTC01 (sample SAMN05326644, study PRJNA326480) | marine metagenome | isolation source: seawater | place: Pacific Ocean: North | collected 2011
ATACTCTTAAATGAAATCGGCCAGCAACTTTCAGAAGCAACACCATCGATGCCAGTTAAAGTATATGGGTTGTCTGGAGCACCGAATACTGGAGATGAACTGAGACAGGTTGAGTCTGAAAGACAAGCCAAGGAAATCAGTGACTCAAGAAAAGAGAATAGAAAGAAAAATACTCTCAATGAAAAACAAGCTCAGAAAATGAAGTCATTTATGGAATCATCAGATACAGATAAAAAAGTTATCTCTATAATGATCAAGGCAGATGTAAGAGGAAGTGCTGAAGCTATTAAGGACTCATTATTAAAGCTTTCAAACGACGAAGTTGAAATTGATATCATTTCAAACTCAATAGGTGGAATCACAGAGTCAGACTTAAATCTCGCAGAGGCATCTGATTCATTTGTTATTGGGTTCAATGTGCGTGCTGACAATGCTGCTAGAAAATTATTAAAAGATTCACCTATCGAGGTTAAATACTACAGCATCATTTATGAAACAATTGAAGACATCAGTAACATGGTCTCTGGTCTAGCTTCGCCAGTCATTAAGGAAGAGATCTGTGGTTTGGCAGAAGTTAGAGATATATTTGATTCGCCATCGCTAGGTAAGATTGCTGGCTGCTTAGTAATTGATGGTACTGTAATCAGATCCAATCCCATTAGAGTTCTGAGAGATAATACAGTGATTTACGAAGGCGAGCTTGAGTCACTTAGAAGATTTAAAGATGACGTCAATGAGGTCAAATCTGGAACTGAATGCGGAATTGGAGTAAAAAATTACAATGATGTAAAAGCTGGTGATCAAATCGAATGTTATAGATCGGTGGAAGTTAAAAAGTAAAATGACAAATGATTTCTCTATCAATTCAAGAGTAGAAACAAAAATTCATAGAATCCTCAGTGAAACAATCATTCATGATATTAAAGATCCTAGATTAAAAAATGTATCCATTAATGAAGTAAAGCTATCTCCAGACTTAAGTAATGCTAAGATTTATTGCTCTTCTTTTACAATGACCAAAGATGACTCTACTGAACTAATCAATCTTATTTCTAAAGCTTCTGGTATTTTTAAAAAGAATATTGGAAAGAGAGTCTCTTTAAAAAAAATTCCACAACTGAGTTTTATATTTGATGATCATGAAGAGTATGCGAATCAACTCACAGATTTAATCGATAATACTTTAAAAAATGACTCAAAAAAATAACATCAATGGGATTCTACTCTTGGATAAACCATTGATGCTGTCATCAAATCATGCAATTCAGAAAATAAAAAAGCATTTTAATATAAGTAAAGTCGGACATACAGGAACCTTGGATCCTCTTGCAACTGGGCTTTTACCGGTTTGCATCGGAAATGCAACAAGGATATCTCAGTTTCTAATTAACTCAGATAAGACATATCAGGCATTAATAAAGCTTGGTATCAAAACCTCGACTGGCGATAAAGAAGGAGAAACGATTGAAAGATCTTCATTTGATGTTTTAGCTGACTCTTCAAAGATCGATGAAGTATTGCAATCGTTCATCGGTGAACAAAAGCAAATACCACCCATGTATTCGGCATTAAAACATAAAGGAGAGAGATTATATAAGCTTGCACAAAAGGGTTTAAGCGTTTCAAGAAAACCAAGATCCATCAAAATATATTCGATAGATTTGATCTCAATTAATGAAAATTATCTAGAGTTAATAATTGAATGCAGTAAAGGAACTTATATACGAACCCTTGCAGAAGACATCGCTAATAAGCTTGGAACGGTTGGGCATATTGATCAACTCAGAAGATTAAATATAAAATGCTTTGATAAGCAATCTATGTTTTCGTTTGATGAAATAATCAAATCAGACAGAATTGATCAATTCTTACTACCTATTGATGAGCCACTAAAACATATGGTAAAGGTAAACTTTTCAGAATCTGAATCCTCAAAGTTCACACATGGCCTTCCAGTGATAACTAATCAGGTATCAAACAATGAGTTTGATTACATAAGAGTTTACAGTAATGAAAGTGTATTTTTAGGTCTTGGTCTTTATTCTAATGGTTACATAAAGCCAAAAATTGTTTTCAGTATTAATAATTAGTGCATTAACTTGTTGTTGTAATGGTTAAACTATGTAGAATAGCGATTTGAAATTATAAAATATTATTAAATATGACTCTAGATACAGATAAAAAAAGGGAAGTGATTGATAAATATAAAACTTCTGAAATGGATACTGGATCTCCCAATGTCCAAGTTGCACTATTAACCCAAAAAATTGAATCGTTAGCGAATCATTTTAACACTCACAAGAAAGACAATCATTCTCGTAGAGGCCTATTGATGATGGTAAATAAAAGAAGAAAACTGCTTGATTACCTTAAGTCAAAAGACTTCTCGTCATACAAGGAACTAATATCTAATCTAGGATTAAGAAAATAAGTCATACAAATGGTCAATTGACCATAAAACAACAAAGGAAAGTCAGTGAATCAAATATCAAAAGAGATCATAATCAATGATCAAAAAATTACCCTAGAAACAGGAAAAGTAGCAAGACAAGCGAATGGATCAGTCATCGCGACATGCGATGGAACAACCGTCCTAGCAACTGTTGCAGCAAAAAGAGAAGCTAAAGAGGGCCAAAGCTTTTTTCCTCTATCAGTAAACTATCAAGAGAAAACTTATGCAGCTGGAAAAATTCCGGGCGGTTTCTTTAAACGAGAAGGTAGACCATCCGAAAAGGAAACGCTTATCTCAAGACTAATAGATAGGCCTTTAAGACCTTCATTTAGGGATGATTTCCTCAATGAAGTGCAAGTCGTTATAACGGTTATGAGCCTTAATCCTGAGGTGCAAACCGATGTAATATCTATGATTGCAGCATCAGCAGCATTATCGATTTCAGATATACCATTTAATGGACCTATTGCAGGTGTTAGAGTTGGATATATTGACAACAAGCCTGTCATAAATCCCTCGGTTTCTGAAATGGATAACTCTGCGCTTGACTTAATGGTTGCAGGAACAATGGATGCCATTCTTATGGTTGAATCTGAAGCAAAGGAGCTCTCTGAAGAGGTGATGCTTGATTGCGTAATGAAAGGCCATGATGAGATAAAGAAAATTATTGATGGCATCAATGATCTAGTTAAAGATGCTGGCAAAGAAAAATGGATTCTTGATGAAATTGAAAAAGATGAAACATTAAAAAATAGAGTTATAGAGATTGCTGGTGCTGATATCGAAAGCGCTTACTCCATTGTTGAAAAGTCAGAAAGATCAACCCGTCTCGCAGAAATTAAGCAAAGTACAATTGATCAGATCACCGAATCAGACGAAGAAATCTCTAAAGATGACATTGCATCTGAAATCAAAAAAATTGAGAAAGAGACCGTTCGATCAAAAATACTCAATGGAGAACCAAGAATTGACGGACGAGATACTAAGACAGTAAGAGATATCAATGTCGACATCAATATTCTTGAAAGAACTCATGGATCTGCATTATTTACTCGAGGTGAAACTCAATCTATTGTCGTAACAACATTAGGTTCAGAACGCTCCTCACAAATCATTGATGCGCTGGAAGGCGAGTATAAAGATAAATTTATGTTGCACTATAATTTTCCTCCTTACTCTGTCGGTGAAGTAGGTTTTATGGGATCTCCAAAAAGGAGAGAGATTGGGCACGGTAAACTTGCTAGAAGAGCATTAGAAGCAGTTTTACCAAATATGGCTGAATATCCATACACCATAAGGATTGTTTCAGAGATAACTGAATCAAATGGTTCCAGTTCAATGGCTACCGTTTGTGGTTCTAGTCTTTCTTTGATGCATGCTGGTGTTCCTATTAAATCTCATGTTGCAGGTATTGCGATGGGGCTAGTAATGGAAGGTGATAAATATAAAGTCTTGACCGATATTCTTGGTGATGAAGATCACCTTGGCGACATGGACTTTAAGGTAGCTGGCACTGATAACGGAATCACTGCACTTCAAATGGACATTAAGATAGCCGGCATCACTGAAGAAATTATGAAAGATGCACTTAGCCAGGCAAAGGATGCGAAAGACCATATTCTTAAAATAATGAATGAAGCAATATCATCGCCTTCCGAAGAATACTCTCCTTATGCTCCATCAATCATCAGCATTACCGTTCCTAAAGATAAAATTAGAGATGTCATAGGCAAAGGTGGAGCAACGATCAGATCAATCACAGAGGTAACTGGTGCTCAAGTTGATATCAATGACGATGGCATTGTAACAATTGCATCTGTTGATCAAGAATCCGGTCTTCAAGCAAAAGAAAAAATTGAATTACTCACTGCTGATGTCGAAGTAGATAAAATCTATGAAGGCAGAGTAGCTAAAATAATGGATTTCGGAGCATTTGTTACAATCCTTCCTGGTAAAGATGGTTTAGTTCACATATCAGAAATTTCTGATGAGCGAGTTGAATCAGTAACCGATGTTCTTAGTGAGGGTCAAGTAATTCAAGTAAAAGTAATTGAGGTTGATCGGCAAAATAGAATTAGACTCTCAATGAAAGCGATCAAAGATTAACTATCTAGTATCTTTAAACTGTTTCTCAGTAATTTCTCTTCTCTCTTGAGCTTCAAGAGTGTAAGTTGCAACAGGTCTTGCCTCAAGGCGTTTTAAACCTATTTCTTCACCAGTTTCTTCGCAGTATCCAAAAGTACCCTCATCAATCTTTACAAGAGATACCTGTATCTTTCTAAGTAGTTTTCTTTCTCTGTCGCGTGTTCGGAGCTCTAGCCCAAATTCTGATTCTTGAGTTGCACGATCATTTGGGTCAGCCAAATTATTACTGTCAGTTTTTAAGTGTTTTACAGTTTCTTCAGCTTCTATCTCTAATTGTGTTTTCCATGCTATGAGAAGCTTTCTGAAATGTTTTAATTGGGTTTTTGACATATACTTTTCTTTTGCCTTACGTTTGTAAGGTTTAATCCCAAATTGTTCGAGAAGGGAGCCGTATTCTTTCTTTGTTTTCTTACGTGGCATAGATCTAGTATTTATAAAAAGAGAAAGATTATACTCCGAAAAATGATTTTGTGAATACTTATCGAGTCTGAATTATTTGATTTTATTCTTTGGCTTCCAGTTAGAGTTTCGATGAGTGAATTCAACATCAGTATAGATACCGCCTCGAACATTAAACTTTGACTTAAAGTTAAGATATCTTGGCGAAAGCAATTCCATTAAATGTTCATATATTTTACCAGTCACTGCCTCATGATAAGCACCTTTTTCTCTATATGATGCCATATATAATTTAAGTGATTTTAATTCTACACAGAATTTATTCGGTACATATTCAAGATACATTTTTGCAAAATCAGGCTGGCCTGTCATTGGACACAAGCATGTAAATTCAGGTATTTTTATTTTAATTAAGAAATCATGATCGATATTTGGATTATCAAACGTCTCAAGAAGATTATTATTAGATTTCTGATTCATTCTTTTTACCTCATTTATTCAATTTATTAATGTATATAAGAAACAATATATTTTAAAATGAACTATTATCATTTAACAGTGTTGTATGCGTCTCAGTAAAATCAAACTCTCAGGCTTTAAAACGTTCGTAGAACCGACAACACTTACTCTACCGTCTAATCTTGTTGGTATCGTTGGTCCAAATGGTTGTGGCAAGTCAAATGTTATAGATGCTGTAAGATGGGTGCTTGGTGAGTCATCAGCTAAATATCTTAGAGGCGAATCAATGTCTGATGTCATTTTCAATGGTTCTGCGTCTAGAAAACCAGTAAGCAATGCATCAATTGAACTCTTCTTTGATAATTCAGAAAAGAAGATTGTTGGTGAATTTGCAAAATACAATGAAATATCAACCAGAAGAGTCATCACTAGAGATGGTCAGTCTGAATACTATCTAAATGGAACAAAGTGCAGGAGAAAGGATATCACCAACCTCTTTTTGGGTACTGGTTTAGGTCCTAGAAGTTATGCCATCGTTCAACAAGCAATGATTTCGAGCTTAATTGAAGCCAAGCCAGATGAAATGAGGGTTTTCTTGGAAGAAGCATCAGGTATATCAAAGTACAAGCAAAAAAGAAAAGAAACCGAATCTAGAATTAAAAATACCAGAGAAAACTTAAATAGACTTAATGATCTGAAAGAAGAAATCGAAAAGCAGATTAAACGACTGAAGAAACAGGCAAGAGATGCTGAAAAATATAAGGAACTTAAAGATAGAGAAAAAGATATTGAGGGAGAAATTATCTACTGCAAGATCACTGATATTGATACAAAACTAGAAAGAAATGATACTGAATCAAAATCATATAGAGAAACATATGATGATCGGCTGACAAAATTAAGAAAGATAGAAGCTGATATAGAAGAAATTCGAATTAAAAATAATGAAGTTAACGAATCTTTTAATCTAAGACAAAAAGATCATTTTGAAATTCAAGCAAACATTGCCAGAATTGAGCAATCCATTGAATATGAAAAAGAATTAGAATCTCAAAAATCAATTAATGCACAAGAAATAAAAAGAGAACTTGATCGAATTAGAGGTGAATATTCTGAAGATAAGATTGAGCTTGAACGAATTAATACTGAACTTGATTCAAAAAATAAATCCAATGAAGCAAATAGAATTACTTTGGCGCAACTTGAGAATGACTTAAAAAACACAAGTGATGAATTGGTCGAAGAAGAACAAAGAAATGATATTATCAGAGCAGAGCTCAATGATTTAAAAACAACTTATGAAGGTGAGTCTGTAAGGGTTAATTTACTAGAAAAACAATCGAGTGAGCAGAATCGTCAAAAAGAAATTATTATAAACGTACACCAACTTAAAGACGGTTTCTTTTCCTTAAAGGCTACATTAGAAGAATCCCTCTCAGGTTTTAGTTCTGAAACATCAAAAACGATTGGCAATCAGCTTGAAACGATTGAAGAAAAAATTATCGAATTGTCATCAGAATATAAGGAGACAGAATTAAAAATATCTGAAAATGAGGAACAACTTGCTAACTCTAAAACTATTACTGGAAGAACAAAGAAATTAATTGATGAATTGTCTGAAAAGAAAAATGAATCAGACCAAAAGAAAGTTGATTTAGCCAATCATCGAAATACACAGAGTCAAAAACTAACAAATATTAGAGAGGGAGTTCAAGACTCAGAACTAAAAACAGAATCACTTAAAACATCTCAACAAGGACTTCAAACAGCCATATCTCGGCTAGAAGCTCAAATAACTCAGCTTAAATCTAGATCGCTCGAGTTAACAACCAAGGGAAATCCTCAAACATCAATCAATGATGATCAAAAGCTAGAATTGGAAACCCTTCTGAATAAGAGTTTAGAGAGTGAGAAATCCTTAGATATCGAAAGAAAAAGACAGGAAGAAATGCAATTGCTTCTCAGAGATCAGGAGGTCGATAGAACAAATCTTAATGCGGCGGTTAATCAGGCAAGAGAAGACTTGGAAGGATTCAAGCTGAAACAAAAGGAATATGAGGTTAGAAAGGAATCTTTAAATGAGCAGCTCGTATCTTTGGGCACTGATTATGTATCAATCGATGAGAATTTTTCGAGTAAAAATATTACATTAGAATCGCTATCTTCAGAGCTTGAAAAAATATTAAGAGGAATTGATCGTCTTGGAGCAATTAATCTTGCTGCTGAAGCTGAATACAAGGAAGAAAGTAGCCGAATGCAAAAACTTGATGAACAGTTCGATGATCTTAATCGTGCACTTGAAACACTTACTGGGGCTATCAAACAGATAGATGATGAATCAAAATCTAGATTCAGTGAAACGTTTAAGAAAGTCAATGAAGGACTTTCAAAGCATTTTCCTCGACTATTTGACGGCGGTAAAGCATATCTTGACCTTGAGGATAATGATGCATTAAATGGCGGTGTATTCGTAATGGCAAGACCACCTGGAAAGAGAAACAGTAATATTCATCTTCTTTCCGGCGGTGAAAAGGCCTTAACAGCTGTAGCACTTTTATTTTCTATATTTGAACTAAATCCTGCACCATTCTGTCTATTGGATGAGGTTGACGCACCTTTGGATGATACGAATGTAAGTAGATTCTGTGAAATTGTAAGAGAAATGAGTAGCAACGTTCAGTTTGTTGTGATTACGCATAATAAAACAACGATGGAACTTACTAAACAATTGATCGGAGTAACCATGAGCGAACCAGGAGTTTCAAGATTGGTTTCAGTTGATCTTGATGAAGCAATTGAACTATCGGAAACAACCGAATTATCCTGATGGATATTTTATGGATTACACTTACCACAATATTCGCTTTTCTCCTGCTGATTCTTCTATTCAGTAAGAAAGGAAAAGATAAACCAAATCGTGAGATCAACATTCATGATAAAATAGTCATCAATGACATAAATAATCAAAAAATAAATACTCCAAGTCGGAGAATATCGCTCTCAGAAAATAGCATAAGCCTCAAAGAACTTATACATATCTTCAAAAACTATGGGCTCGAATTGAATACCAGTGGAATCTTTGAGAAAAAGATCAATGCTGATTATTCATATTATGTCGCAAACTTGAACGAGCCGGGCTACTTCAAGAATGATAGAAACATAAAAGGCTTTACATTTTTCTATGTTGCTAAAAATCATATATTTGATAGGCATGTTTCAGATCAAATGGAAATAGACTCTGGAATGATACTTAATGAGATGAATGGTGTATTGCTTGAGAGTACATCACAAGAATAGAAAAACTATGATATGAAAGGTATTAAATCAAAAATGAAACGATTGATTGATGAAATTAATTTTCATAACTACCAGTACCATGGGATGGATGACCCAAAAATACCAGATCATGAGTTTGATCAACTAGTCAAGTCACTTATAGAGATTGAGAAGGAAAATCCTCAACTTATTCAGCTAGATTCTCCAACACAAAGAGTTGGCACAAAACCCATTGAGCGTTTTACTCAAATTGATCATCTAACTCCAATGCTCTCTTTGGATAATGTTTTCTCCATGGATGAATTGATGTCATTTGAAAAACGAATCAAAGAGAAGCTATCTATAGAGGAAGACATTGAGTTTATCGCTGAACCCAAGCTAGATGGTGTTGCAGTCAATCTGCTATATGAATCTGGAATATTATCTTACGCTACAACGAGAGGAGATGGGACAACAGGCGAAGATGTTACACACAATGTCCTTACAATTAAATCAATACCAATGAAACTGAAATCATCATCGCCGCCCAAAGCAATAGAGATTCGCGGTGAAATAATTATTTCAAAGAATGATTTCAAGGAAATGAACATAGAAAATGCAAATAAAAATCTGAAGGTTTTTGCAAATCCAAGAAATGCCGCAGCTGGAAGCATTAGGCAACTAGATCCAAATATTTCAAAGAATAGACCATTGAGGTTTTATGCTCACGGATATGGTTTACTTTCTGATGAGCATAATTTTTCTACACATTATGATGTCATGAGCTATCTAAATGACTCAGGAATCATTGTTTCTCCTTTCTCTGAGGTTTTAACCGGCTCTAAAGAATGCAATAGGTATTATGAAAAAATTGATTCCCTTAGAGATTCTCTTGATTTTGAAATAGATGGTGTTGTCTATAAGGTCAACAACATTTCATACCAAAAAAAACTTGGCTTCGTTTCAAAAGCACCCAGGTGGGCAACTGCCCATAAATTCTCATCTGTTGAGGTTGAATCGAAAATTTTAGACATTGATTTTCAAGTCGGCAGAACAGGCACGATCACTCCTGTTGCAAAATTAGAACCTATTAATGTGGGCGGTGTGATTGTTAGTAATGCAACGCTGCATAATATGGATGAAATCAATCGAAAAGATGTTCGCAAAGGCGACTATGTGTTTGTAAGAAGAGCAGGGGATGTCATTCCTGAGATCGTTTCTGTCAATAAAAGAAAAAGACACAAAGATACAAAGAAGATTGATTTCCCTAATCAATGCCCTTCATGCGGTTCAATAATTGCCAGGAAAGAAGGAGAGAGTGCAGTAAAATGTACTGGCGGAAGTATTTGCCCAGACCAAATTAAAGAAGGCCTAAAACACTTTGTTTCCAGGAAAGCATTCGATATCGAAGGCTTGGGTGAAAAAATCTTAGATCAGCTACTGGATTCAAATATGATTACAAATACTTCTGATCTTTTTACATTGAAAATAGACGATTTAATCTCATTGGATAGAATGGGAATAAAATCCTCTCAAAATCTAATCTCCTCAATCGAAGCATCAAAAATTATTAGTTTTGATCGATTCATATATGCTCAAGGAATAAATGACGTCGGTCTTGCTACGTCAAAATCCCTTTCTGAAAATTTCTCCTCATTGGAGAAACTCACTACTAGTGAAATGGATGATTTATTAAATATTCATGACATTGGACCGGTCGTAGCAAATAACATTATAAGTTACTTTAAA
>MDTC01021523.1_pt1 | contig 10458 bp, 10 predicted proteins | sample 811181 | NCBI WGS metagenome assembly MDTC01 (sample SAMN05326644, study PRJNA326480) | marine metagenome | isolation source: seawater | place: Pacific Ocean: North | collected 2011
CGCAATGCACCGCTACCTCATTCGGACAACCGCATTATTGCTTGGGACGATGCAAAAAAAATCATAATTAATGCTTATGGCGAATTTTCTCCACGCCTCGCCACGGTAGGACAACGCTTTTTTGATAATGCTTGGATCGACGCACCCGTGCGGCCAGGAAAAGCCTCTGGTGCTTTTGCGCATCCAACCGTTCCCTCAGCTCACCCCTATCTGCTTCTGAACTATCAAGGTAAGGTACGTGATGTGATGACGCTAGCCCATGAACTTGGGCATGGTGTCCACCAAGTCTTAGCTGCAGAACAAGGCCACCTTATGGCAGACACGCCGTTGACATTGGCCGAAACCGCCTCTGTGTTCGGGGAAATGCTTACCTTTAAATCCATGTTAAAGACCACACGCAGCCAGACCGAACGCTTCGCTATGATAGCCGGCAAAGTCGAAGACATGTTAAATACTGTCGTAAGGCAAACAGCGTTCTGTGAATTTGAGAAGCAAGTTCACGCCGAACGGAAAATCGGAGAAATCACGCCGGATCGTATCGGCGATATATGGCTGAGCGGTCAGGAAAAGAGTTTAGGGCCCGCGCTTAAATTTAGCCCTGTTTATAAAAACTATTGGATGTACATACCACATTTTGTCCATTCCCCGTTTTATGTTTACGCCTATGCGTTTGGAGATTGTTTAGTGAACTCCCTCTATTCAGTATATGAATCTGCTGACTCACACTTTGTCGATAAATACCTGCATTTACTGAGTGCTGGGGGCACATTACGACACAAAGAATTACTGGCTCCATTTAATTTGAACGCCGCCGACCCTGACTTCTGGAGTAAGGGCTTGGGCGTTATAGAAGGATTTATTGACGAACTTGAAAAACTCGACCTGTAAAGGAACCAAAGTTAATGGTAGAAGCGGAACCTACCCGCGGTGAAGAACCGATAAAAAAGCGTAACGTGATAGTTGTTGGTGGTGGCATAGCTGGCATATCAACAGCCATATTTTTATTAGATGATGGTCACAGTGTTACGCTTTTCGAGACTGGCCAGCCTGACAAAGGAACTTCATCAGGGAATGCTGGAGTAATAAGTGTAGCGAGCTGTGTTCCAACCGCCACCCCTCGCACAATAGCAAACGTTCCGTCTATGCTACTTAATCCACATGGTCCGCTCATGATTCGATGGAGATACTTGCCTAAATTAATGCCGTGGCTTACACGGCTTGTCCTAAATGCCGCACCAAGTCGCGTTCAGCGCAATGCCCGACGCAAAGCCGAGCTTCTTGCTCATGCTAGTAAAAACTACGACCAACTATTATCAATTACAGGACTAGGTGGACTAACCCATCAGCCTGGGTTGCTTACAGTTTTTGAAACAGAACGTGGCTGGCAACAATCACAATGGATATTAAATTTACTTAAAGATATAGGCCGCGACGTAGAAATCTTGAATTCGAATGAAATTGGACAAGTGGAGCATGGGCTGAAACCTATTTTCCAACATGCCTTTTTGACCCCAGATAGCGGACATATCTTAGACCCCGGTAAACTTATGATTGGGCTTCATGAAGCATTTTTAGCCCGCGGCGGTGTTCGAATATCAGAACGGGTTCTCGGAATCACGCGGAGTAATCCAAAGAGTGTTACTGTAAACTCTTCCAATGGGGAATATACGGCGGAACGCTTGGTAGTAACGGCAGGCGCTTGGTCAAAAAAACTGCTTGCGACCATCGGAATAAAAGTGCCTCTCGAGGCGGAACGCGGATATCACGTTATGTTGCCAAAACCAGAACCAGGGCTCAGTCATCCCATAAATGTTTTTGAGGAATCAATGTTTCTTTCTCCTATGAATTCAGGACTTAGATTAACGTCGGGAGTTGAACTCGCTAGCACTGATGCCCCTCCAGACTTCACACGAGTTCGTCGAATGATTCCTAGAGCATTGCGAGCGGTAAAAGGCCTTCATCCAGATGAACGACAAATTTGGATGGGTTGCCGACCATCAATGCCTGACTCTGTTCCCAGGCTAGGTAATATATCGGGACATGAGAACATTTTTGTTGGTTTCGGTGGAGGCCATGTTGGTATGACCCTGGGTCCTACTATTGGGCGCATCAATTCTGACTTGATTTCGGGACGCAAGATCGATCTTAACCTCGACACTTACAAATTATAATACGATGTCGGATTCTGATAAAAATAGTCTAGGCGGGAGACTACGTCGCTATGCCAAAGTAGGAGGCACGATAGGTGGGCTGGCTGGCAAAATGGCTACGGCCCGTTTGTTAGGGCGCGATCTTAACCAAATCGAAGATGCGCAAGATCTCGAAGCCGCTTTGGGTGGGCTCAAAGGCCCATTGATGAAAGTAGCACAACTACTCGCAACAGTTCCAGACGCCTTGCCATCAAATTACGTAGAGGCTCTTGGTCGTCTCCAGACAAATGCTCCTCCAATGGGGTGGCCTTTTGTCAGGAGACGTATGGTAACTGAACTTGGCAAAAACTGGGAGAAGAAATTTGAAACTTTTGACAGACAAGCGGCGCACGCGGCATCTCTCGGCCAGGTTCATAAAGCCAAATCTCTAGAAGGGCAAAATCTTGCGTGCAAGTTACAATATCCCGACATGCTTTCAGCAGTGGAAGCGGACTTAAAACAGTTGAAACTCGTATTTTCTATTTATGAGCGTGGAACACGCTCCCTCTCAACAGGTCAAATACATCAAGAGATAGCCGCCCGTTTACGTGAGGAACTTGACTACGATCGAGAGAGACGCCACATGGAATTATATTCCGACATGTTAATAGATGAAAAACATGTCAGTATTCCCAAGCCTGTTGTTAACCTGTCGAGTCAGCGACTCATCACCATGAATTGGCTAAACGGTAAACCGCTTCTTAGCTTAAAAGATGAACCGCTTGAGGTTAGAAATGTAGTGGCCGAAAATATGTTTCGAGCATGGTATGTTCCTTTCTATCATTTTGGTGTGATCCATGGTGATCCGCATCTTGGAAATTATACAATTGCGCCAAACCAAGTTATTAATTTGCTCGACTTTGGCTGCGTTAGAGTGTTCCACCCCCGTTTCGTAAAAGGGGTCATCGACCTTTATGAGGCACTCAGAACTGACGATGAAATGCTCGCCGCCGAAGCCTACGCTTGTTGGGGCTTCAAAGATATAAACAAAGAATTGATGGACGTTCTTAACATTTGGGCTAAATTTATATATTCACCACTTTTAAAAGACAAAGTTACCCGCATTCAGGAGTCAGAAAATGGCCTTTATGGGGCGCAAATTGCTGCCAAGGTCTATAAAGAATTACGCCGAGTAGGTGGAGTCACACCACCGCGTGAGTTTGTTTTTATGGACCGCGCAGCGGTTGGTCTTGGCTCTGTTTTTCTGCACCTCAAGGCCGAGATTAATTGGCATAAAATGTTCAATGGACTGATCGAAGATTTCAAAATTGAGGAATTACATGATCGCCAATCTCGGATATTAACGAGGAACCAATTGCCTTTGCCGGAATAAGGCACCAACACTTTTGTTCAGTACTTTTGTTAGGCATTTTAAAAAAATTTCAATACCTAAGATTGAACGCAATACTAATGCGTTCTTCATCTATCTGGCTCGTTTTAACACTATGTTTTAAGTGGCTCCTGAATATCAACATAGTACCAGGTTGAGGCTCAAAACCGACGGCGGCATTATTGTAATCATTAAGCTCACTAAATTTCGGGGCTAACATCAAATCACAGTCTGGCGAATGAAACATAATAGGTGATGCCCCCGCCGGGGCTGTTACGAAATAAACACCGGAAAGAATATTATTAGCATGTGCGTGAATTTCTTGGGAGTGACCACGACCGTAAATATTGACCCAGCAATCAGCTATCCGCAGGAGTGTGGAAGATTGCTCAATTGCCAGTAGGTCTGCAAATTTTTTAGTCTCCGATTCAATATGCCGCACAAGTCCAGCGAAACCGGGACGCTCATGCAAACGACAGTTATTCGAAATTGTTGTATAAACTTCACATGACCACGAGTTAGGCAATCCGTTAGGCGTCACTTTACGCACATCATTTATCTCATTGATCAGGGATGCATTAAGTGTTCTGGAGTCAGCAATCTCACTCACCTGAACTGGCGTTGGGAACACTAAATTAACTTCAGTTTCAGTCTCATTCGACATGGACTTATTCCTTCCAGAGATCAACAATAAAGCTAGAACGCCTCGCCTTTGCTGTCAAAATTCAAGAGCTATCACAACTGCGACGATTGGATCCATGCAAATATTTGACATTTTTATTTCTAAAAGCGAGTAAATTCTTGGCAAAGCCGAAAGTTTTCGGCAGTGTAGAGATTAATAAACAAAAAGAGGCTATTTTTTCCCTTATCTGTTAGGTCTATCCGATCTTAGGAACCCTTTTAATGAAAATTTCAATATTAAAGGAATTGCGATCCGACGAAACCCGTGTCGCAGCTTCACCAGAGACCGTCAAAAAATTTGTTGATCTCGGCTTTAACATATCAATTGAAAAAAATGCTGGCGCTTGTGCCTCTTTCAGTGATTCAGAGTATAAAGCAGCTGGCGCGTCTATTAGGGCCAGCGCAGCAGCTACTATAAAAGGTGCTGATGTAGTCCTAAAGGTTCAACGCCCGATGATTGCAGGTGAGAAAAAAAATGAACTCGCTGCATTTAGCAAAGGCCAAATTCTGATCTGTCAGATGAATGTTCTTTCGGACTCAAAGTTTGTTTTGGCAATGGCGAAGGCTGGTATCACCGGCTATGCAATGGAACTGATGCCTCGAATCACACGCGCACAATCGATGGATATTTTATCCTCACAATCAAACTTAGCTGGCTATAAGGCAGTGCTTGATTCTACCATTCATTACGGCAGGGCCTTGCCCATGATGATGACAGCAGCGGGAACTGTACCCCCAGCACGTATCTTCGTAATGGGTGTCGGTGTGGCAGGTCTCCAAGCAATAGCAACTGCTAAACGCCTCGGCTCCATTGTAACAGCCACAGATGTCCGCCCTGCGACAAAGGAGCAGGTGGAGTCACTTGGTGGAAAATTCATAGCGGTGGAGAACCAAGAATTCAGAAAGGCACAGACTGCAGGTGGGTATGCAAAGGAAATGAGTGCTGATTATAAGCGAAAACAATCTCGCTTAATTTCTGACCACATAACAAAACAAGACATTGTTATTTGCACTGCGCTAATACCAGGCCGTCCCGCTCCGAAACTCGTCTCGGATGCAATGCTAAAAATCATGAAACCAGGTTCTGTTGTCATTGATCTTGCAGTCGAAGCTGGAGGGAACTGTGCCGGCTCAAAACTCGGACAAATCATAAAATATAATGGAGTTACCATTGTTGGTTATGATAATGTTCCAGGCAGGCTACCAGAGGAAGCCAGTAAACTGTTTTCGCGAAACTTATTTAATTTTCTCGCACCATTTTTTGACAAGAAAATGAACAAACTTGTTTTCGACCCCAAAGATGAAATAATTGAGGGTGTCAAAGTAACAGAAAACGGAGCGGTCGTGCACCCAACGTTAAAGAGGAAGCTTAATCGCAAGTCCTCCTCAAGAAAGACATCTTCTAACATCAAGAGGAAAAAAATTGTGCCGGCAGCAAAACAAAAAACAATTAGTAAACGCCAAGTACGGCGTTCTAAAAATGTTGTGAAAGGAGCGTAACGGCAATGGTCCTAGAATCTACGCTTGGTCAGGAAAAAAGTGTAACTGAAATACTCAAAAATGGTGCCCAGCAAAGCGCTAACCTCATCGAAACCACCGCCATTGCAAATTCTGACGGTAGCTTTATTTCGATGTTCACCATCTTCATCTTAGCCATTTTTGTGGGATATTACGTAATATGGAACGTGACACCAGCACTGCATTCCCCTTTAATGAGTGTCACAAATGCAATTTCATCAGTAATAATTGTGGGCGCACTCATTGCCGCTGGTCCTAAAGAAATTGATATTACTGACGTAAATCCTGCGAAGATATTCGGTTTTGTTGCAGTCGTGCTAGCATCTATTAATATCTTTGGTGGTTTTATGGTCACACAACGCATGCTTCAAATGTATAAAAAGAAAGTAAGGTAAGGACCTGAAATGAGCGAAAATTTCTCTGCGATCGCTTACCTGATCGCTAGCATATTTTTCATTATGGCACTGCGCGGTCTTTCGTCACCCGAGACTGCGCGCAATGGGAATATGTTTGGCATTACTGGAATGGTAATAGCCATTGCGACAACACTCGCATCCCCCAGCGTAGTCAGTTATGACTGGATAATAGTCGGTTTAGTGATAGGCGGGGCCATTGGCGATATTATTGCACGCCGAATTCAAATGACAGCATTGCCTCAACTTGTTGCAGCCTTTCATAGTTTGGTAGGGCTCGCCGCAGTTTTTGTTGCATCAGCTGCGTTTTATCAGCCAGCGGCCTATGGGATAGGCGACTTCCTTAGTATTCCTACCCCTAGTATGATTGAGATGAGCATCGGAACGGCAATCGGCGCGCTGACTTTCACCGGCTCTATCATCGCTTTTGCAAAATTGCAGGGAATTATGAGCGGAGCCCCGGTTATCTTTTCAGGCCAACACCTGCTGAATGCAGTACTTGGGATAATTATGGTCGCACTGGTCGTAATGATTTGTGACGAGCAATCAGAACAACTTTATTGGACCATTGTCGGCTTAGCCTTATTGCTCGGCATTTTAATGATTATTCCAATTGGTGGCGCAGATATGCCAGTTGTCATTTCAATGCTTAATTCATATTCTGGTTGGGCGGCTTGTGGTATCGGCTTCACGCTTTCCAATCCAGCTCTGATTATAGTAGGAGCACTGGTAGGTTCATCAGGTGCTATTCTTAGCTACGTAATGTGCAAAGGAATGAATAGGTCGTTTATTAGCGTAATTCTCGGTGGTTTTGGGGGTGAAACTTCAACAACAGGTAGTGTTACAGGCGATAGAAATGTTCGGGCTGGAAGTGCTGATGACGCTGCTTTCATCATGAAAAATGCTTCAAACGTGATTATCGTCCCAGGGTATGGCATGGCTGTTGCGCAGGCGCAGCATGCTCTGCGTGAGATGGCAGATTTATTGAAGAAAGAGGGTATTAACGTCCGATATGCTATCCACCCTGTAGCCGGACGGATGCCCGGGCACATGAACGTACTCTTGGCTGAAGCAAATGTACCGTACGATGAGGTGCTCGAACTGGATGAAATAAATAGGGATTTTCCTAGCACGGATGTGGCATTTGTTATAGGTGCAAATGACGTCACTAATCCCGCAGCAAAGACTGACCCTCAGAGTGCTATTTACGGGATGCCAATTCTTGACGTGGAACGTTCAGCTACCGTGCTTTTTATTAAACGTTCACTCGGATCTGGGTATGCTGGCGTCGATAATGAGTTATTTTTCCGTGAAAACACTATGATGCTTTTTTCAGATGCGAAGCAAATGTGCGAGGATATTGTAAAAGCACTAGAATAAAAAAAGGCGGGTCCCGAGGGACCCGCCAATGAGCTTGACTTAAGGGAGGACTTAGCCAAGCTTTTCCATCGCCTGTTTGACGATGTCGTTACGATGCAGACCGCGTTTCGCGAGCTCTACATCGTTTAACACTGATAATTCGCGGTAGGTATCGCGAGCATCTAAAGCTCTACCAATAGCCTGTAACATTCTCACACCAACGAATTGCCCAGGTTTATTTTCTAGTCTTGAGGCTGACATAACCGATATCCCTTCATACAAAAAAACTGTCTGAATGAGGATATATACTTTGGTTAACTTGCAATCCAACAAAATTGCTGCAACGCACCTATGCAATTTATGCATGGCTCTAGCCGCCTTACTACGACCTAATTTCATTATTCCGATGTTTAAAAACTGGCCCCAATTAGCGCGACTTAGAAAAGAAGCTTTGAGTAAGTAAATTTTTAGCCGGTCGTTGTATTTACTTGTTCAGCGGCGCAAATTTCCGTACTTATTCATTCTTTAGCTGAATGATAAAGAAGAACATCCCTAAGCGATTAATGGTGATAGACCAGAAAAAGGCGCTATATTTGCTACGATACCGAAGCGGACAGTACTAGCTAAGCAATCGAAGCAGATTAGTAACCCTCGCGCTCCAAACGCTTCCGCATGAGCTTCCGATGTCGCCGTACTGCCTCCGCTTTCTCGCGAGCACGACGTTCAGAAGGCTTTTCGTAACTGCGGCGCAGCTTCATTTCACGGAAAAGGCCTTCACGCTGCATTTTTTTCTTGAGCGCCTTCAAAGCCTGATCAACGTTATTGTCTCTTACAACAACTTGAACTATTTTCCTTACTCCTGCAATTTGCAACACACTCTAATCGTTGTGATTAGAAACACAGATGGCTCAAAAATGCACCTGAGGACGCGCCTTATATCATAGGAGTAATAACCTGTGAAGCGGAAAGAATAATAAGAAAAAATTTTAGATTGTTGTGCTTCCGGGGCTTTACTGTGTGACATCACTTTTGCATATTACCCCTATGGCTATACTCAAAATCGCCCGTATGGGGCATCCTGTTCTACGACAATCTGCTGGACAAGTGATAGATCCAACAGCGCCACGCATACAAGATTTGATTAAAAATATGATTGAAACTATGCAAGATGCTGATGGCACTGGTCTTGCTGCACCTCAAATACATGTTCCGTTAAGGATAGTGGTCTTTTTTGTTAGCTATGATGCAAACGAGACAAATGCTGATGAAAAAGACATACCTTTGACAGTGCTGATCAATCCCACAATCAAGCCTTTAAGCAATGAGAAACAATTAGGATGGGAGGGATGCCTTTCCCTTCCAGGCCTGATTGGCAAGGTTCCCCGCTACACTGAAATCCAATATAGCGCGACAGCACCAGATGGATCACAGATCGATTGCATTGCTAAAGATTTCCATGCTCGTGTGGTGCAACATGAATGCGACCACTTAGACGGAATACTATATCCACAAAGAATGGAAGACCTTTCACTGCTTATGTTCAGAGATGAAATGCGCTACGGTACTCCGGAATAGGCCCTACACAAAACGGCAGAAAATAATGAATAACGAAGCTGACCTAGAAACACGTAGAACCCAAATTATTGCTGCCAGTTTGTCACATGTACCCTTCGACGGCTGGACCATGAAAGCGCTTAAGAGAGGGGCAACAGATTGTGGACTTGATGAGGCAAGTGCATTGCTTGCATTTCCGGTCTCTGCAACGGACGCGATCGAGCATCACAGCCAGCTGGCTGACAAAAATATGGTGCGAGACGCGGGTGACCTATCCTCTTTACCCGTAAGAAAACGAGTTGGAAAAGCCATAAAATGTAGACTCGAACAAAATACTGGCCACCGGGAAGCCATCCGTAGGGCATGTTCAATGCTCGCCTTACCAGCAAATGCACCAATGGCAGCACGGTGCCTTTTTCGAACAGTTGACACAATCTGGTACATTGCGGGAGATCGCTCTACTGACTGGAATTTCTATTCCAAACGCGCACTGTTAGCCGGCATCTATAGCGCAACCCTCATTTATTGGCTAGACGACGAATCCACCGATACCACCGAAACTTGGGGGTTTTTAGATCGACGAATAGATAACGTTATGCAAATACCTAAGATAAAGCAACGAATAAGATCGCTCATTGAAAAACTACCGCGCTCTCCACGGATATTGCGCCCTTAAAATAAAGCAAGAACCGATAATAACGCCAAAAGACCAATCCCCAGAGACAAACTGAGTTGCAATCTAAAAGCCTTAATGGCTGACCCAATTACTAGCCAGGGAGACGATTTGAGATGGATAGGCGCACACGCAAAACTTGAGCGTTGCTTCATACGTATGTAGTACTCTTCAATATTGGGACGTGCACCGAATGACCACATTCTCTTGAAGCCTACCATCTCCAGACGTGCCAAGAATGCGGTCCAAACTACATCCGCAAGAGTATAATTTTCGGTCACGATAAAATCTCGGCCGGCAAGCTGCTGCTCTAACTCGTCTAGCATTTTATAAATTTGATCTACAAGGCGATCCACAAGATCTGGATCACGCAACCTCATTTGCCAATCCGTGACAGCCTCAAGTTTTAATTTATAGCAATCCGCTAAATCTGGATTAACTGCCATATGTTTTTCTATGAGCCTTTTACGATGTTCCATATCCCTTGCAACAATTTTTCCGCTGCCCTGCTCGAGCAGCCCATAAGTGAAATCTGCTTCCGGAAATGCGCGCTCCATAGCAACCCACTTCTCCATTGCTGAGCGGTTATCTGTCGCTGATGGAATCAACTGAGTGCCAGGCAGGTGCTGATCAAGATAATGCAAAATTTCTAATGTCTGTGTTACAACCTTGTTTTGATGCAGAAGTACGGGCACCTGACCGCTTGGATTGAGCCGCATAAAACTTGGCTTAAATTGTTCC
>MDTC01048006.1_pt1 | contig 10458 bp, 12 predicted proteins | sample 811181 | NCBI WGS metagenome assembly MDTC01 (sample SAMN05326644, study PRJNA326480) | marine metagenome | isolation source: seawater | place: Pacific Ocean: North | collected 2011
AAGCTCTTGATTGTCCACATTGAGGCCATTGAATATGAGCATTTTCAAAAAGAGATCCATTATTAGCTAGATTATCAATATTAGGACTTATTACTTGATTATGATAATAAGAACCCAAGTCAGTATTTAAATCATCTGTCATTATAAATAAAACATTCTTTTTATCATTTTGAAGGATTTCATTTTTTTCAAATTCACAAGAAATAATGCTCAAGAAAATTAGGGTTTTAACAAAGAAAATAAACTTTTTCATAACTTAAAATAATTAATATAAGTATCTAAATCTTTATCTCCTCTTCCAGAACAATTAAATACAACAATATCATTTTTGCTAAATTTCATTTTTTCCAGTACTGCAAAAGCATGAGCTGTTTCAATTGCAGGGATGATTCCTTCAATCTGAGATAATAGTAATCCCCATTTCATTGCATCTTTGTCATCAACAGAAATAAATTTTCCTCTTTTACTTCTAAATAAATTAGCATGCATTGGGCCTATTCCTGGGTAATCTAAGCCTGCTGAAATTGAATAAGGTTCTGTAATTTGACCATCATTTGTTTGCATTAGTAGTGTTTTTGAACCATGAATAATTCCTTCAGTTCCTAAAATGGAGGTTGCTGCACTCTCTCCGGTATTTACACCTTTTCCAGCTGCTTCAACACATATTATTTTAACATCTTTATCATTTAAAAAAGGGTAGAATAATCCGGCAGCATTACTTCCACCACCAACACAAGCAATAACATGAGTTGGTTTGTCAGTATTTTCAACATTAATGAGTTGTTTTTTAGTTTCATAACCAATAACGGACTGATACCTAGCAACCATATCAGGATATGGATGAGGACCAACTACAGAACCAATTATATAATGAGTATCAATTGGGTTTGAGATCCAGTCTCTAATAGCTTCATTAGTTGCATCTTTTAAAGTTCTACTTCCAGATTTTGCTGGTCTTACTTTTGCCCCAAGCATTTTCATCCTTGCTACATTTGGAGCTTGCCTAGTTATATCAATCTCACCCATATATATTATACACTCAACACCCATTAATGCACAAACTGTAGCTGTAGCAACTCCGTGTTGACCAGCTCCAGTTTCAGCTATAATTCTTTTTTTACCAAGTTCTTTAGCAAGAAGAATCTGTCCAATTGTATTATTTATTTTATGAGCTCCAGTGTGACAAAGATCTTCTCTTTTAAGATAAATTTTTGTATTAAATTTTTTTGATAATCTTTTTGCAAAGTAGAGTGGAGTAGGCCTTCCTACATAATCTTTTAAAAGCTGATTAAACTCTTTCTTAAAATCACTAGATTCTGAAATTTTTAAATAGTTTTTTTGCAGCTCTTCTATGTTAGGGTGAAGCATTTCAGGAATGAATGCACCTCCAAAATCACCATAAAAACCATCCTTAGATATGTTAAAATTTTCCATTTTTTAAATTATTTACTAATACTTTAATTTTATTTAAATCTTTATTACCCGGCTTTATTTCAAACTTACTATTAATATCAATTCCAAATAAATAATCATTTTCATTTTTTAAACTATAAATATCATTTATACTATTTAGATTAATACCTCCGCTTATAAAAAACTTTTTAAAATTAATTTTCTTTATTATTTCCCAATCAAATTTTTTACCAGATCCTCCATAATCTTCTGAAAAGGTATCAAATAAAAAAAAATCACAATTTTCAATATAATCAGTAGTTTTTTCAAGTTTAAAACCTTCATAAACTCTAAATGCTTTAATTACCTTACAATATTCCATAATTTTTTTACAAAACCCTGGTGTTTCATTTCCATGAAGTTGTACATGTGTTAATTCATATTCTTTGATTTTTTCTTGAATATTTTCAAGGCTTTCATTAACAAAAACACCAACCCTATCCTTAGCAACTTTGGATATTTTAATCTCAGGTTTTAAGAATCTTAGTGACTTATTATAGAATATAAAACCCATAAAATCAATATCTATATTGTTTAACTGATCAATATCAGACTGATTATTTAAACCACAAACTTTAATTTTCATTTTCAATTTCGTTTATAAAGTTGTGTAAAGTTTTACCTGGATCTTTTGTCTTCATAAAAGTTTCGCCTATTAAAAAACCATCAAATCCATTATTTTTTAGAGTAATTAAGTCAATTGACTTTCCAATACCGCTTTCAGAAATTTTTGTGTATTTACTTGGAATTTTTTTTATCAAATCAATACTAGTTTGAATATTAACATTAAATGTTTTGAGATTTCTATTATTTACACCTATTATATCAACACTTTCTATGCACGATTTATCAAGCTCATTTATATTGTGAATTTCAATCAAAACTTCCATTCCAAAACTTTTAGCGAGCTTAGATAGTTTAACAATATCTCTTTTTTCTAAACAAGCAGCAATTAATAAAATTCCGTCAGCTCCTATAGATTTAGATTCAATTATTTGGAATTCATCGAAAATAAAATCCTTTCTTAATATTGGTAGTTCTGTTATTTTTTTTGCACTAATTAAATCATTTTTACACCCACCAAAAAAATTTTTCTCGGTTAAAATCGAAATTGCAGCAGCACCAGCTTTTTCATATCCGTTAATTATTTTTTCAGTATTTGTTTGTTGATTAATATCTGATTTAGATGGTGATTTCCTCTTGTGCTCAGCAATTATGGCTATATCTTTTTCTTTGATTGATTTTATGATAGAGTTATTTTTTTTTGAAAAATAATTAGATTTTTCGAGATCAGCTATTGATTTCTTTTGCTTTAAATATCTTAATTCATCAATTTTTCTTGTGATAATTTTTGATAGAATATCCATAATTAAATTTCAATTAATTTTTTTAATGAATTGTTAGCTTTTCCACTTTCAAGTGATTCTTTAGCAATTTCAACACACTCATCAATATCTTTATTTGTTATTGTTTTAATAGCTAATGAAGAGTTTGCTAAAACAACATTTTTTTGACTCTTTGTTCCTTCTCCATTTAAAACTTTTTTAAAAATATTAGCTGAATCTTTTATTGAGTTTCCACCTAAAATATCTTTAGCCTGAGTTTTGGGAAGTTTAAAATAATTAGAGTCTGAAATAATTTCAGATGAATTATTAATCAATTTAAAACACTCTGTAAGGGAAATCTCATCATATCCATCCAACGAATAAACTATTGAGAAATTTTTATTTGTATTTTTAAAAATATAACCATAAAGTCGAGCAATTTCTAAACTATAAACACCAGTTATTTGATTTTTTGGATTTGAAGGATTAACAAGTGGACCTAATAAATTAAAAAATGTTTTAAAGCCCAGTTCTTTTCTCACGGGAGCTACATTTTTCATAGAAGGGTGAAAAAGAGGAGCATGTAAATAGCATATATTTGATTTATCAAGACATTTTTTAAGTTGACTTTCATCATTAGAAAATTTTACTCCAAGGTGCTCCAAAACATTACTAGATCCACAATTAGATGAAACCCCATAGTTTCCGTGTTTACTTACTTTAAATCCCGAACCAGCTACAACAAATGAAGAAATCGTTGATATATTGAATGTATCTTTACCGTCACCACCTGTACCACAAAGATCTACAGCATTAAAATCACTAAAGTCAATTTTAATACACTGCCCTAATAATGCATCTCTAAAACCTTCCATCTCTTCAATTGAGGGGTTTCTCATTTTGAATATTGTCATAAATGAAGCAATTTCAGAATTAGAATACTTATTTGATGTTATGTCAATTAATATCTTTTTTGCTTGGTCATATCCAAGCTTATTGTATTCAAACAAATATTCTAATATTTCTTTCATTTAGCTTCTATCCAATTTTTTAATATCTCTTTCCCTTTTTCAGTAAGAATTGATTCAGGGTGAAACTGAACGCCCCAAACGTTGTGGTTTTTAACTTTTAAAGCCATAACATTTTTGTCATCATCAAATGCTAATGGAATTAAATTCTCTCCAAGTTCTTCAACTATCCATGAATGATAGCGTCCAACTTTAAGTTTTTTAGGAATTTTATTAAATAGTTGATCATTAGTTATTATCTCAATTTCAGTTGAAACTCCGTGAAAAACATTTTTTAAATTAATTAATTTTCCACCAAAAACTTCCCCAATTGCTTGGTGCCCTAAGCAGACTCCCAAAATACTTTTTTTATCATGAAATTCTTCAATAATTTTTTTTGTCATTCCTGCTTCCTCTGGAATTCCTGGACCTGGAGAAATAAGAATCTTATCATATTTATTAATTGACTTGAGTGTTATATTATCATTTCTTTTGACTGTTACATTACAGTCTAAATCCTCCAAATAATGGACTAGATTATAAGTAAAAGAATCATAATTGTCAACAACTATTATATTCATATTTCTTCCGCTTTTTTAAGTGCCTTTAAAAGTGCACCTATTTTATTATATACTTCATTTAATTCATTTTCTGGATTAGATTTTGAAACGACACCAGCTCCAGCTTGTAAAAAAAGATGTTGATCTTTACTTAAAAAAGATCTTATAATAATTGCATGGTTATAATTATTATCAAAATCAATGAATCCTATGGCACCGCCATAAAATGATCTATTATTTTTTTCATATTCTTCAATTAGATTCATTGCCTTGTACTTTGGTGCACCAGTAAGAGTCCCTGCAGGAAATGTACTGCCAATTATATCATTTGAAATAGACTTAAGTTTCCCTGTAACTTTAGATACTAGATGAATTACATGAGAATAAAATTGAATTTCACGATCCTTTTCAACTTTAACATTATTACATGATCTACTTAAATCATTCCTAGCTAAATCAACTAACATCATATGTTCACTATTTTCTTTTTCATCTTGAAAAAGTTTTTTTGCTTTTTTTCTGTCGATCAAATCATTACTAGTTCTTTTAAATGTTCCAGCAATTGGGTGAATTTCTGCTTTTTGATCCTTAATAACAAGTTGAGCTTCTGGAGAACTTCCAAAAATTTTAAAATTTCCGAAGTCAAAATAAAACAAGTAAGGTGATGGATTAATTGACCTTAGCTGCCTGTAAACACAAAATTCATCACCAGAGAATTTTTGAGAAAACTTTCTTGATAAAACAATTTGAAAAACATCACCTCGGTAGCAATGTTTTATTCCTTTTTTTACCATTTCTAGATATTCGACATCATTAAGATTTGATTTTATCTCACCTTCGGTTTTGAAACTATATTCATTTATTTTTTTTGTTTTTATTAACTCCTCTAGTTTAATAATTTCATTAATATCTCCTGAGTGACTAATTAATGTGGCCTCATTATTAAAAGTGTTAATTACAATTATCTCTCGATAAAAACTATAAAAAATTTCTGGAATTTCATCACCATATGAATCATTGTTAATTTCAATATTTTCATAAAACTTGACAGAATCATATGACATATATCCAAATAAACCTTTTGATATATATTTTTTACTTTCAATAGAATTATCTTCAATTTCAAAACTTTTCATAAAATCTTCTAATTCAGAAAGTATATTTGTTTTAGAAGATAATTTTGTTTCTATTTTTGAGTTATCAGGATATTCTTTAAATAAAATATTTTTTTTCACATAAAACTTAGCAATTGGATTACAGCATATGTATGCATAACTATTATCTTTTGCAATGTAATCACTACTTTCTAGAAGTATAGTTCCAGAAAACTGATCTCTCAATTTTAAATAGATACTAACTGGCGTTATTGTGTCAACAATAATTTTCTTTTTTATAGTTTTAAATTTTTTCATATTAAATAAAAAAGGCCTGTCACATTGACAAGCCTTTATTAAATATTTTTAAAAAAAATCAATGCAACAATTCATTTGGATTTATACACCACCAAAACTTAACATTTCTGATTTTCATGATTCAAATATAATTTTTTTTCAATTAAAATCATATTAATGATATTTTTTTGATTTTGTTTTTTAATTTGCATTTTAAAATTTAAGAAATGAACCTTAATTTATTAGAATGGAAGAGTAAAAAAGAGTCAGATTCAACAGCGGTTTGCCTTGATGTTAGAACAGAGCATGAATTCAATGAAGGACACTTAGCTGATTCTACCAACATAGACTTTTATAATGCTGCTAACTTTGTTAAATTTTTACATGAACTGAATAAAAAAAAGTCATATTATGTTTATTGTAGGTCAGGTAAAAGAAGTTTAGCTGCATGTGAAATAATGAGTGAGTTTGGTTTTAGTAATGTGTTTAATTTAGAATCTGGGTATTTAGGCTGGATTGAAAATGGATATGAAACTATTGAATAGGGTTAGACATTTTTTTGAAAAGTATGGTTTTAAAGTTTGTTCAAGACTTGCAGATTTTTTAGGAATTAGATCAAAGCATGTAAGATTATTTTTTATCTACAGCAGTTTTTTTAGTTTAGGATTTGGTTTTTTCTTTTATTTAGTGTTAGCCTTTTGGATGAAAATTAAAGATATAGTATATTCGAAGAGATCTTCAGTTTTTGATCTTTGAAAATTAAATTGATCAAATAATTAAATAAATTTTTATGAAAAAAATATTCCTTTTAAGTATATTCACACTTTTCTCAATGCCTCTGTTTTCTCAAGAAAAAGGATTAGATCAAAGGATTGATGAAGCATTTCAACCAATATCTGACTTTTTTAGTGAAGTTATTTTCTTCTCCATTGGAGAAAATCCATTTGTAATATATCTTTTAGTTGGGAGTGCTTTGTTTTTTACTTTATATTTTGTTTTTCCAAACATTAGATACTTTGCAACATCAATTAACGTTGTAAGAGGAAAATATGATAAGGTAGAAAAAGATAAAAACTCCTCAAATGACGGCGAGGTATCTCACTTTCAAGCATTAACAACGGCCGTTTCTGGAACAGTTGGAAATGGTAACATTGCAGGAGTTGCTTTAGCGATTGCGCTCGGAGGACCAGGTGCAACTTTTTGGATGATTGTTTGTGGATTAATGGGAATGTCACTAAAATTTGTTGAATGCACTTTGGGAGTTCACTATCGTGATGTTGATGAAAATGGAGTCGTTTATGGTGGACCAATGTATTATTTAAGTAGAGGTCTTAAAGAAAAAGGCTTTGCGACACTTGGTAAAGTAACAGCTATTTTCTTTGCAATTTTTTGTATTGGAGGCTCATTTGGAGGGGGCAATGCAGCACAAGCTAACCAAGCTGCTATAGTTTTAAAAGATTTATTGGGTTTTGAATCTACTTTTGCAGGTGCTATTATTGGCATAGTTTTAGCCATTGTTGTAGGTATAATAATTATTGGTGGTATTAAAAGAATTGCATCAGTAACTGAAAAAATTGTACCCTTTATGGCTGTATTGTATATAGTTGCATGTTTATACATATTATTAATTAATTTTAGTTTTCTTGATGATGCAATTGCCTTGATTGTTAGGGAAGCGTTCAATCCAACAGCAATTGGAGTTGGAGGATTTATAGGGGTTTTGATGATTGGATTTAAAAGAGCTGCATTTTCAAATGAAGCAGGAGTTGGTTCTGCATCAATTGCTCATTCAGCTGTAAAGACTAAGTATGCTGCTTCAGAAGGTTTGGTTGCACTACTTGAACCTTTTATTGATACAGTTGTAATATGTACATTGACTGCTCTTGTTATAATTACATTTAATTCCAATGGTGTATTTACTTATGGTGGACAAGATGGAGGAGTTATGATTGATGGTATAATGTATGAAGGTGCTGGAATTACATCTAAAGCTTTTGCTGAATATATTCCATACTCTGATATATTTTTAACAGTTGCGGTAGTTTTATTTGCTGTTTCAACAATGATTTCATGGTCATATTATGGACTTCAATCATGGAAATATTTATTTGGAAGAAGTGAAAAGTCTGATTTAACATACAAACTATTATTTCTTTCATTTGTGATTATAGGATCAGCGGCAAGCATGAATTCAATATGGGCATTTTCTGATGCAATGATTTTTGCAATGGTATTCCCAAACATGGTAGGGTTATATATCTTGTTCCCTGTCGTCAAACAGCAGCTATCAAAATATTTAGAAGTAATAAAAAATAAATGATTTTAAATTATGAAGATTAAAAGTGAAATAGAAAATATTTTTGGAAGTAGAGAATCGTTAAAAATTGTTAGAGAAAGCGCTAGAGATTTCGCACTCCAATATATTAAGCCATATGTTTTAGATTGGGATGAAAATCAACATTTTCCAAAAGAAGTTTTAGTAAAATCTGGAGAATATGGTTTTATGGGAATGTTAGTACCAGAAGAATTTGGAGGTTCAGGACTTGGTTATCATGAATATGCTGCAGTTATTGAGGAAGTATCTAAAATTGACCCATCTATTGGTTTATCTATTGCTGCCCATAATTCTCTTTGTACAAACCATTTAATGAAATTTGGAAATCAAGATCAAATTAAAAAGTGGTTACCTGACCTTGCTTCAGGTAAACTTGTTGGTGCTTGGGGACTAACTGAGCCTAACACTGGTTCAGATGCCAGTAAAATGGCATCAACAGCTGTAAAAAAAGGTAAAAAATGGATTTTGAACGGAACTAAAAACTTTATAACCCATGGAAAATCTGGAGATTTAGGCATTGTAATTTTTAGAACTGGTTTAGTCGGGGAAAAGAATAATGCAACTGCGTTTATTGTTGAAAGAGGAATGAGAGGTCTTTCAGCTGGGAAAAAAGAAAATAAATTAGGTATGCGTGCATCTGAAACTGCTGAGATGATTTTTGATGAATGTATTGTAGATGATTCACATCGAATAGGAAATGTTGGGGATGGATTTAAACAATCCATGAAAATTTTAGATGGTGGAAGAATTTCAATTGCTGCATTGTCATTAGGCATAGCCAAAGGAGCATATGAAGCAGCTCTTAAATATTCTAATGAAAGAATTCAATTTGGCAAACCAATCAGCTCATTTCAAGCTATCTCTTTTAAATTAGCTGAAATAGCAACTGAAATTGAAGCATCTGAACTGTTAATCCATAAGGCCTGTCATATTATTAACAACGATGAGTCAGTCACTGAAATTAGCGCTATGTGTAAACTTTATGCATCTGAGGTCTGTGTAAAGGTATCAAGTGAAGCAGTACAAATTTTTGGAGGATATGGATATATAAAAGATTTTCCAGTTGAAAAGTTTTATCGTGATTCTAAGCTTTGTACTATCGGTGAAGGTACAAGTGAAATTCAAAAACTTGTTATTTCAAGAAAAATTTTATCAAAATAAATTCTTTTTTGTATTTAAATATTATATTTGCCCTGCTTAAATAATAATTATGTTAATTATTCCAGTAAAAGAAGGAGAAAGTATAGATAAGGCCGTTAAAAGGTTTAAAAGAAAGTTTGATAAAACAGGAAAATTAAAATCTATACGTGAAAGACAAGCCTTCACTAAACCATCTGTCAAAAATAGAGATAAAATTATTAAAGCTTCTTACATTCAAAAATTAAGAGACAAAGAAGCAAATCTTTAATATTATATATTCCTTACTTTAGCCTAAAATAATCATATCATGTTGTTTGATAAGTATGTAGATTATCTTAATTACGAAAAAAATTTTTCCATTCATACCATTTCTGCATACCTGAGGGATATTGAAGCTTTTCAAAAATTCTTAGTTAATACAGATGAGAAATTATCGTTTGATATTAACTATTCATTTATTAGACAATGGATTGTTTTTCTATCTGAAAAAAAATATTCAAAAACCTCAATTAATAGAAAAATTGCGTCTTTAAAATCATATTTTAATTTTTTAGTTAATATTGATAAAATCGAATCATCTCCTTTGAAAGGGCACAAGAATTTGAAAAGCTCTTCAAAGATTGTCATTCCATTTTCAGAGGATGAAATTATACAAGTATTTGAAAACTTTAAAGATTCCAAAATAAGCGATCGTGATAAGCTAATCATTGAAATATTTTATTCTACTGGGTTAAGACGAGAAGAACTAATTAACATAAAAATTCAAGATATATATTTTGAACAAGGTTTAATTAAAATTTTAGGAAAAAGGAATAAAGAAAGATTGATTCCAGTACTTCCAATACTTTCAAAAAACTTAAGAAAATACATAGAGAACAACAGTTGTTCTAAATATTTATTTGAAACAAAGAAATTAAAAAAGCTAAGTGTATCTACTGTTTACAGATTAATTAATAAATACTTTCGTTTAGTTTCTAGTAAAGTAAAGATAAGTCCTCATGTACTTAGACATACTTTTGCAACACATATGTTGAATAATGGAGCCGACATTAATACTATTAAAGAGATACTTGGTCATAGTTCACTTTCATCCACTCAGATTTATACAAAAATTAAACTTCCAAAGATTGTTAATGACTACAATAAAAGTCATCCTAGAGAAATTGGTTAAAATAAAAATCCAATATTATTGATTAAAAAAAAATAATTAAATACATTTGCGATCGCTAAAATCGCCGATGTAGCTCA
>MDTC01169157.1_pt1 | contig 10458 bp, 8 predicted proteins | sample 811181 | NCBI WGS metagenome assembly MDTC01 (sample SAMN05326644, study PRJNA326480) | marine metagenome | isolation source: seawater | place: Pacific Ocean: North | collected 2011
CCATGTCCAAAGATAGGTTTATCTTTAAACATATTTAAAGCAGTTTTAATTAAACTTTCATGGCTAGAAGTAAATATATATTTGCTTTGAGCATCTTTAACTAAACCCATTGATTTTGCTAGTCCTTTAATCATTCGATTAGAGAGTTTGTCACTACTTATTGTCAATCCTGCAATTAATATTAATGCAATTAAAAAAGTGATTAATCTAAATTTTTGATATTCTTTTATTAAAATAATGATGAAAATTGTTGATAAATTTAAAAAGAAAAAAGAAGCACGCTCACCTGAAATATAAATTAAAATATCAACAAGAATAAATAATATTCCAATAAAGTAAATTTCATATTTAGATTTTTCTTTTATTAAAAATAAAGCAAACAATAAGGGAAATAACCGTGATAAATATGATCCCATAATTAATTCATCTCCAAATAAAGATGAAATACGACTACCACTATATGGTAAACCTAAAATATTTGATCCTAAAAAAAATTGAAAATATCCATCAACTACTAAAACTGAAAAACATATAATTAAGCTATAATAAATATACTTTAAAATATTTTTATCATGATCAATCAAATACCAAATAAAACAACTAAACACACCTATTCTAAAATAAGGTAAAGAACTTTTTATACTTAAAGATATATTTTCAGACTCTAAGCTAATTAATGAAGAGATAATACAAAATAACAAAAATACGATAAATGGTTTATTATTAAGATAATAGAAATCATTATTTTTAAAAATATAAAATAGAAATATTAGTGAAGATAAACTGACGATCAAATCTGGGAAAAAAGGGCCCCATATTAAAAAAGGAATTATAGATGCTAGTATTGAAGAAATTATTTGATTTTTTTTTAGTAAATACATTGTAATATCTATGAATCTTTAATTTAATAAACCAACAAAATATTTTTAATAGATAAAAATACAATCAAATTATTAGTGAAATCAATGGTTTTTTAGCTTATAGATAAATTATGAAAAAAAGAGTTAAAAGTGACGAAACAGATTTAATAGAAGTCATCATTAATATCCAGAATAACAAATTAAAAATTGCTGCAATAGCTGCTATTTTTATGGTTCTATCAACAGCTCTATACATTTTATTTAATCCTCCATTAAATGCTAAAACTAAAATTCTACCCATAACTATTTTTGAAAATAATTTTTACTCATCTTATAATTTATTGATTAAAAGTATTAATGAAAATGAAAATGAAAATGAAAATGAAAATGAAAATGAAAATGAAAATGAAAATGAAGGTTTATATCTAAATCAGATCAATAAAAAATATTTATTAAATTTTTTTATAGAAGAACTGCAAACTAAAGAAATAATTATAGAGGCTATAGAAAATTATAAACTGATAAATCGAAAAAAATTTAATAATGAAGATGAATATTTAGAAGCGGTTGAAAAATATGCTTTATCGCTTAATTTGTTAAGACCTGTTAATGTCGATGGCAGCAAAGGAGGTGAAACTAGATTAAATTGGATAATTGAATTTGAAGTTGATGATAAAGACAAGTGGGAAAATGCATTAAGTTTTATAGAAAGTGAAATAAATAAAAATATTCAAAAATATGTAAAACGTATCTTTAGTGTAACCTTAGCTAATTATAAATTATTAGATCAATTTAAGCTTGAAGATTTAGAACTTAAAATAAAAAATGTAAAAAAAGATTATGATTTTCAAACAGTTAATCGTTTAGCTTTTTTAAGAGAACAAGCATTAATTGCAAAAGAGTTGAATATTGAAAATAATACTCTTACGGTAGAAAATTTTAAGACACCTTCTGGAATGATTTCAAATCTTAAAACTGCAACATCATATTATATGAGAGGGTATCCAATGATTGAAAAAGAAATTGAATTAATCGAAACTCGTACCAATAAAAATGCCTTTACTAAAAATTTATTAGACCTTGAAAGTCAAAAAAGGAATTTGTTGGCTGACAAATCTTTAGAACGTATTGAAGAATTATTCAATTCTACTCCTATAGTTAATAACAATAATTTTAAAGCAGCAAGTATTGTTTATAAAGATACTAAATATGAAACTTCATTTAGTTTAATAAAAATAATCTTATTAGCAGGAATATTTGGAATTCTGTTTGGAATGTTTTATGTTCTTATTTCAAATGCTATGCAGCAACGAAATTAGATATTTAATTAAATTTAATAACATTGTTTTTATCATCATTGTTAGGTGATGTTTCATTTAAATCTTTCTGTTGATTATAGATATAATCCACTAACTCTGTACTTGAATTATAATATCTAATTATTCGATCTAATAGATTCTTAATTTGTTTTGGATCTTGATTGTCTAAATGAGTTATTAATTCATCGATATTTCTATCAAATTGTTCCAAGGAAATAGAAGGTTCTTGAATTTTATTAATTTTTGGATGAATTGTTTTTTCAGGATTATCTCCAATTAATAATTCCTCATATAATTTTTCACCAGGTCTAAGACCTGTAACTTTTATTTCAATATCCCCCTCTAAATTATTTTCATCTTTTAATTTTTGGCCTGACAAATTGATCATTTTTATGATCATATCTTTTATCTTTATACTTTTACCCATATCAAGGACAAATACTTCAGCATTTTTACCTAATGCACCTGCTTGAATAACTAATTGAGCAGCTTCAGGAACAGTCATAAAGTAACGCGTAACATCATTATGCGTTAAGGTTACAGGACCTCCATCCGATATTTGTTGTTTAAATTTTGGAATAACAGAACCTGATGATGCTAAGACATTGCCAAATCTTACAATTGAAAAATTAATAAATGAATTTTTTTCTTTAAAAACTTGTAAGCAAAGTTCTGCAAATCTTTTGCTAGCTCCCATAATATTAGTAGGCCTTACTGCTTTATCACTTGAAATTAAAACTAAATTTTTAACTTGTTCTTTGTTAATCGCTTTTAAAAGAGATAAAGTTCCTAAAATATTATTTCGAACTCCCTCACAAATATTACTTTCAACTAATGGCACATGTTTATAAGCAGCAGCATGATAAACGGTATCTACGTTAAAAGTTTTAAAAACTATTTCTAATTTTTTTTGATCTAATACATTTCCAAGTAAGGGAACAATTTCTAAATTTTTATATTTATTAAACAACTCTTCATTAATATTAAATAGAGCTAATTCATTTAGCTCAAATAGGATTAATTTTTTTGGATTTAGCTTTGATATTTGTCTTGATAATTCAGCACCAATTGTGCCACCCGCACCTGTTACTAAAATTGTTTTAGAAGTTATATTTTGAAAAAGTAGCTGTTGATTAGCCTCAACAGGATCTCTGTCTAATAAATCATCAATCAAATAATCTTTAACATCTGAAAAAGATAATTTATCTTCAATAATATCACTTAAGTTTGGTATAGTTTTAATTGGTATTTTATAGTGAGAAATTTTTTGAATAATTTCATTTTTTTTTGATTTATTTAAAGAAGGAATTGCAAGTAGAATTAATTTTATATCTTTGTTATTTTTTATATTTTCTAAATTTTTTGGATCATAAATTTTTTGACCCAGTAAATTTTGTCTATGCATATTTGGATTATCATCCAAAAAACCTACAACATTATATTTTGAATTTTCCTCTAATGAAGTGAATAATTGCCTACCTGCTGCACCTGCTCCGTAAATTAATATATTCTCTTTATCTTTTCCTGATTTATTAAATGAGCCTGTTACTAAATATTTCAAAGAAAATCTTTGAGTGATTAAGAGCACAAATAAAAGCACAGGTTGAATAACCCCAATAGATCTTGGAATATTTGTTATTCCATAAAGGCTAATAATTGAAAAAAAAATTAATCCATAAACAGTAACTGATAAAGATATGGTAGATAAAATAGAAATTCCTGAATAACGAAATAAGGTTCTGTATAATCCGCTTAACCAAAATATTGGTATAGCTAAAAAAATTGTTAATAAAATTGGAGTTAACCCAATATCTTTTAATAAAACCAATTCCTCTAATCTTAAATAAAAAGCTAACCAAAGTGTAAATACACATAGAAACATATCAGTTGTAATAGCGATCCCTCTTTTAGAGTATCTGTGAAGTGAGAATATTCTATCTGTAATTATTTTATTAAACATAATTCTTTCAATTTTTACAACTAAACACTACTCTTATAACATTATTTAAAACAAAAACATTAATCATAATATCTATATATTTTTTATTTTTTAAACCTCCAGCTTTGAAAATGACCTAAGCTATTTTGATGAATAGGTTTACATAGTTAGAAATAGCACTTTTATATTCATGCTTTAGTTTATTTAATTAAATCTAATACTTTTTTAACTATTGCTATATTATCTAATTCATATCTTGATCTAAGGTATTGCTGACTACCAACAATAGATGAAAATTTATTGTCTAACCCTATTCTTAAAAATTTATTAGGTATCATTTTTAAATCCATACACACTTCTGAAACAGCAGATCCTAATCCACCATCCTTATTATGCTCTTCTATAGTAACTATTCCACCAGTATTTTGAACTGAATCTTTAATTTCATCAATATCAATTGGTTTTATCGAATGCATACCAACTAATCTTACATCTATTCCTAATTTTTTTAATTCTTCACAAGAAATAATTGCCTCGCTTAAAATGCCACCAGTTGCAATTAGTGTTAAGTCTTTGCCTTCTTTATATCTTCTAGATTTTCCAATTACGAAAGGTTCGTTACTCAAACAATTTTTGGCACTATCTTTATCAAGTCTTAAATATCCTACTCCTACTTTTGTAATCATTGTTGTAGTTGCTTCACTTGCCTCATATTCAGTACAAGGAGCTACCACCGATATGTTGGGTAAAGCTCTCATGATTGATAAATCTTCTGTAGTATGATGAGACATCCCTAAAGATCCATAACTAAAACCACCTCCATTAGCTACTATTGTTATATTTAAATCATGATAACAGGCATCATTACGAATTTGTTCTAAACATCTTAAAGTTCCAAAATTACCTATAGAATAAGTTATAACTTTTTTACCTTCAAGGGCTAAACCTGTTGCAAGACCAATCATATTTTGCTCTGCAACACCCACATTAAAATATTGACCAGGAAAGTTTTTTTCAAAGTATTCAAAAACTCCAAAACCCAAATCTCCTGTAAGTAAGATAATTTCTTTGTCACTTTCTGCAAGTTTTGTAAGAGAATTTAAAAAACTATCACGCATCTTTTTTTTCTAGCTCCTCCATTGCTAATCTATACTCTTCATCTTGCGGACTTCGATAATGCCACAATGTATTATTTTCCATAAACGAAACTCCTTTTCCTTTTATTGTATTTGCAATAACACATAACGGTTTAGAATTTAAACAATTGTCATTACTACAACTTTGAAAAAGGTCATTGTGATTATGTCCATTTATTTCAACTACATCCCAGCCAAATGATTTCCATTTATGAGCAAAAGGTTCAAGTGCAAGAGTTTCTTCAGTTGAATGTATACTTTGCAATCGATTTCTATCAATAATTAAAATTAAATTTTCAAGCTTGTGATGAGCAGCAAATAATGCAGCTTCCCAATTAGAACCTTCGTCACACTCCCCATCACTTAACAGTGCAAAAACTCTATGATTTTGTTTATTAATTTTTGCTGCTAACGCCATACCACACGCAACTGGAAGTCCATGACCGAGAGAACCTGTAGATAATTCAACTCCCGGTATGTCTTTATGAGAAATATGACCACTTAAATCCGAACCATCTTGACAATGTGTTAGTAATTTTTCTAATGACATAAAACCACATTCAGCAAGTGTTGCATATAATGCAGCTCCGGCATGTCCTTTACTAAGAATAAAACGATCTCTGTTGTTCAAGTTTGGATTATTTGAGTTATAGTGAAGTACAGAACCATACAAAACTGCAAGTATATCAGCTATAGATAGATTGGAACCAATGTGAGAACTTTTTCCAAGTTGTGTCATTTGCAAAGCATGTTTGCGAATTTTCTTTGCTAAAAATTTAGATGATTTTATATCAAACATTAATTATAGGATAAAATATCATATAATATGTTTAAACAAAGTCTAAAAATTTTGTATAAAATTTTTTAAAATTGATCTAAATAAATTTTATAAATCTCATTCACTTTATTCATCTCTTGATAATAATCATAATATGTACAAATAATTCTTCTGCCTTCCTTTCCAATTTCAGCTAAATCAAAATTATTTATACTTTTTAAAATCATAAAAAGCTCATTAACATTGCTATTTTCAAACAAAAATCCAGATTTTTCATGTTCAATCCAAAGGTTGTTATCTGAATTATTAGATGAAATAGCCACAACCTCACAAGACATGGCTTCTGCTGTAGAAGATGATAGGCCTCCGTCACTTAGAGATGTTGACACATAACAATCCATTAAAGAAAAAATAAAGGGGAGTTCTTCCTGCTTATACGTTCCTTTAAAGATTATAATATTTTCTAACTCTAAATCATAAGTTAATTTCTTTAAATTTTTAGTTTCTGACCCACTACCATAAATTAAACATTTAATTTTTTTATTATAATTATACAATTTTTTAATTGAATATATTAAAGTTTTAATATCGTATATTTTTTCATGATTTCTTAAACTAATAATTTTAAAATGATTTCTATAATTTTGAAGATTTAATTTTTTTTCTAAAATAAAATTATATTTTTGTTTAAAAAATAATTTAGTATCAACACCAAAATTTATAAAATAAAAAGTACTCTCTATGTTTCCAAATGTACTTATAATCAATTTTTTTATTTCTTTTGAATCAGTTATTATCGCTTTTGATTTTTTGAAAATAATTTTTAGAAAAATTTTTTTTAAAAAATTTTTCTTATTTATTTTTATATCATCCCCCCAAGGCGTTAAAATTATATTTTGATTTTTTAATAGCAATGATACCAGAGCATTAAAACCAAGGTAATGTACATGAACCATATCATGATTGGAAAAATAATTCCTCTTAGACAAAATAATAAAAAAACAGTATAAAAAGTTTAAGAATTTATTTTTAAATTTATCATATATAAATAAATTAACTTTATTTGAAAATTGATATAATTCATTTTTTTTTTTTAAACTAATTACAGAAACTTCATAATTTAGTTTTAAAAAAAAATTTATCCATCTAAGAGTGTGAATCGAATCTAAAGATGCAATAAAAAGTATTTTTTTTTTCATATATTAATTATAAAATATTATTTTTATGAGGTTTTTAGCATTTCATATTTATATATATATATATCACCTTAATAACTAAAAAAAATATTCATTGGTAAAGTAATGAGTTTTTTAAAAATTTTCTGGTATAAACTACGATGGCAGTGAATTCTAAATAATATTTTCTTTAAATACATATTAATTTCTGTATATAAAATAGAACTATTATTATTTAATTAATTTAATATTATTATTTTAAATAAAAATTAATACTAATATAAAATTACATATTTTGTATTGTGAGAAGAGATTTTATGAAGAAAATTATAAAGATATTTTTATTGAGTGTTTCTAATTTTTTTTATGGTTTATACTTAATAAAGCATTTAATAACACCTCATTCCTTAAGAAAGAAAAATAAATTACAATTAAAAATTGAAGATAATTTAGTGGAAGAAACATTTAAAGAGTTTTCAGAACATTTTAAAAAAAGTCTACTATTTAATGATAGGTGGGAAATTAGAGATTATTCAATTAAAAGCGCTTTATCAAATGACAAAAATAATGAATATTATTACTTAGAATTTGGAGTTTATAAAGGAGAGAGTGCAAACTTTTTTTCTAGATTTGTGGATAAACTTTACTGCTTTGACAGCTTTGAAGGTTTAAAAGAAGATTGGGGTGGATTATCTTATGCTAAGGGACACTTCAACTTACAAAAAAAAATTCCAAAGTTGAATTCAAATATTTATCCAGTAATTGGATGGGTTGAGGATACTCTGGATGATTTTTTATTAAAACATAATCCAAAAATAAATTTTGTTCATTTTGATATGGATACATACTCCCCTACAAGGTTTGCTTTGGAAAAATTAAAACCATATTTAAGCAAAAATGCTATTATAATTTTTGATGAATTGTATAATTACGTTGGGTGGGAAAATGGAGAATACAAGGCTCTTAAAGAAGTATTTAATAAAAATGAATTTGTATACAAAGCATTTTCTCTAATAGATGGAGCAGTAGTAATTCAAAAAATTTAATTAAATATTAAATCTAAATTAAAATCTTTTTTAACTTTATCAAATAGATTTTATTCAGAGATTTTGTCTGATCCTGGAGGAAAAAATGGAAAAAGCTCTACTTTTCTACTAGCAATATCAATGAGGTTTTTATCAACTTTAAATTTTATTAGTTCTTTAATTATCAATTTTATAGCTATAGGTTTTGCAATTATTCCTAACAAAGTTAAAATTATAAGCTTAAAATCTAATAATATCGACTGATGTTTTATATAGATCAAACCCAACCTGCTCTTCCAGGGTCTTATTAACTGTCTGTATGCTACATCTGGATTTTCTTTATTTTCTAAAATTTTTCCTTCATCTGAAAATATTATAGATGAAAAATCAGTTATTCCTGGTTTTACTAAAAGCAATTCCCTTTCAATTTGAGTATATAAATCTACTTCAGATTTAACATTAGGTCTTGGACCAACTAAACTCATATTGCCAACTAAAACATTACATAATTGTACTAACTCATCTATTTTATACTTCCTGATTATTTTTCCAACTGGAGTTATGCGAGGGTCATTTGCGCTTGTAGATTTAACATTGTTTTTATATGTGCTAACTGTCATAGTTCTTATTTTTATTAAATTAAATATTTCAAAATTTTTTCCAATTCTAGGAGAAATATATAAAGGTGATTTTTTATCATAGCTCCAAACAAAAATTGCAAATAAAATTAAAAATGGGAAAAAAAATAATAAACCAATTAAAGAAAATATAATATCAAAAATCCTTTTTATCATTTTCTATAAAATTTCTTTAAAGATTTACAAATATAATCAACATCTTCATCACTAATAAATAAATTCATTGGTAGCATAATACACCTTTCAAAAAATTTATCTGTATTAGGTAACACTTGAGTAAATCCTAAATTCTGAAAATGATGAATCCCTTTACCACCCCACTGAATTAGCGTTCCTATATTTTTTTCATTCAAATAATTTTTTAACTTATCCCTCCTATCAGCTGTGATTTCATAGTTTTGATAAACATCAAAATGATCAGAATTTTTATTTGGTGGTGGTGGAAGCTGTATCTCCTCAAGGTCACTTAATAAATCATGATACATTTGCGCTATAGCTCTTCTTCTTTCAATAACTTTGTCATATGTTTTCAACTTATGGCTTAAAATTGCAGCCTGTATATTATCAAGTCGTGAGTTTCGTCCCCATCTTTTAACTTCACCGTCAATATCTCTTCCATGATCACGTATTTGAAAAATTTTATGATATAAATTTTGTTCATTTACCAAAATAGATCCTGCATCACCAAAACATCCTAATACTTTTGCTGGGAAAAAACTTATACATGAGGCTAATCCAAAAGTGCCCGCATGTTGTCCTTTAAATCTAGCTCCTAGTGCTTGTGCTGCATCTTCAACAATAAATAAACTGTATTTTTGTGCAATATTTTTAATTGTATCCATATCACACACTCTTCCATTTAATTGAGTAGGCATAATTCCAACTGTGTTTGGTGTGATAGCTTCTTCAATTGAATTTGGACAAATTAAATTATCATCACCTATGTCAACTGGCACAGGAATTCCACCAGCAACTTTTATAGCAGAAGCAGTTGCTAACATTGTATGTGATGATATAATTATTTCATCACCTGTATTAAGGCCTATTGCTTCTAAAAATATTTCCATTGCGTCAGTTGCGTTTCCAACTCCCACAGAATGATTGGCACCAGTGAAATTAGCTAAATTTGTCTCAAATTCAGATAATTCTTTTTGCATTATAAATCCACCAGAGGATGCAACTTTATCAATTATAGAAATGTATTCTTTTTTATAATCATTCCACAATTTAGGATATTCAAAAAAAGGAATTTTTTTCATTTTTAAAAATTTTATTGTTTATTTATGAACTAAACTTTTAACCTTTTTAACAACATCATCAACTGAAGTATAATATTTCTTTTCAAGAACACTTGCTGTAGGAGCAGGCGCATCTGGTAAAGCAATTCTTAAAGGTTGGCTTGTTAAACATTTAGTATCTAAATTTTCTACTACTTTTGCAACTAACTCTGCTGAAAATCCAGAAGATATCCATCCAGGATCTACTACAACTAATTTCCTAGTTTTTTTAACAGACTTTACAATATCTTTAATATATAGAGGATTTAGTATTCTCACATCAATAATTTCAGGATTTATATTAACTTTTC
>MDTC01145834.1_pt1 | contig 10456 bp, 11 predicted proteins | sample 811181 | NCBI WGS metagenome assembly MDTC01 (sample SAMN05326644, study PRJNA326480) | marine metagenome | isolation source: seawater | place: Pacific Ocean: North | collected 2011
GAAGGAGCGAAGCGACAGGGTGGTGAGTTTGTTGAGGTGGATGATTGCAAGTGAAGACGCAAAAAACCCACTGAAAGCTCGAAAGCAAAAGGGAATCCAAGGATATAGCCTGCTATATCCGCCTGAAAGAAAGGGATTGTAGAGTGGAGTCAGGGGAGTTTGCGGAGACACAAGTGCAACGTCCGCCGGAACAGCATTCTAGCGAAAAAACCGTGTATATCGGTTAAAATAGACGGCCATTCGTATTCCAATTGCCATACATACATGGTCACGTTCGTATCCTGAACACCGTCCATATGTGGTCGTATTCGTATTTGTTTGGTGTGTCTTTGTGGATGGTTTTCGAGAGCGGGAACATGGCTTGAATGGTTGGATAGAGGGATTCGTTTGGTTGGTATCACCGGGTTAAAACCCGGTGCTATGGATAAGGTACGCTCGCCTCAAGGCTTCGCATCGTTCAGAATGCGGTGGGACTCAACGTCCCACCTCAGCGCAAAATCGTGATAACATCGAATATATAGTTTAATGCCAGTAGGGGCAGGTTGGTGGCAATTCACAACTCCCCACACTCACACCCATCAATCGCGATAGAAATCTTCGGCGACCCAGACATTGGCTGTATGGAGCCAGTCGAGATAAAAGAAGGCGATTCTATCGAGTGTCTGGCCTGTTCTCGTCTCCCAGAGTAGGGCGGTAAGCATTTTGCCGAGGAAGTTGGTGCCATTGCCGGAGCCCGCATCACCCCATTGGTTGTCATTTTGGGTATGTTCGATGAAGAAGGTCATATGTGGGGCTTCTACATATTCTTTCCAAAGATGCGGATGTTGGGAGAATTTTGCTTTGAGAGCGATCATCATCACGCTTTTTTTGAGCGTCTCCCAATCTGGTCTTCTCAAGTAGCGGGCGTTTTCAGAGATTTGATATTTGACCTTCTTGCCTGATCCCTTACGAACGACTTGTCCTCCTAGACGTTCGAAGAGATCTCGTTGGTGTTTGTTCATGTTGAGTCGACCTTGTCCGGCACGAGCAGCGTTGAGTGGATCGAGCGCGAGGACGAAGTCTACGTAGAGTTCTTCTTGTGCTTTGGCACATTGGAAGGCATTTTCGGAGGATGGGAATCTTATCTCGCCGCGTTCTCTGAACAAAAATGTCTCTTCACTTTGCGAGAGTGTCTGTGATGTGTTGATGCTTATGCTTGCCGGGTATAGGTTTGAGAACTGACAACCTGGTTTGTCCTCTCTATGTGAATAGAATGGTCGACATTTTGCTTCGATTGGATCGTTGGACCAGGGAATATTGACGAAGATCGTTGGGGTATGTTGGATTCGTTGCATGGTGTGTTCTTCCCGTAAACTCGTTGTCAAGTCAAATGATTGGTGTGCAAAGCGATTGTAGAAGGTACGTTGTGTGTGGAGAAAAAGTTCGGTTCTTGTGTTACGTCGCTGGTGATAGAAAAGAAACCAAAGGAATATTATGTAAACCTATCGTTTTTGTATTTGGACATGAAGTGTGAGAGCGTCTTATCACTGAAAGGTGTGAGTTCGTCCTATTGAGATAGCCTTACATCGAGAGACTGATGAGTGGTTTACTTTGTTTGGTGGGGTTTGTTTTGGGGCTGTTGAAGGAGTGTGTTCGTTTCCACTTTTTGAGAGAATGTTGCCATTTTCTTTCGAGCTTTTCGATGTGTGCGTGAAGACGTTTTTTGCGCTTATTTACGATTTTTGTCTGTATCATTCCAATGATGAGTGATACGGAACCTGCAGCTACGAGGATTCCGCCACCTATAAACCATTCTAGGCTTCGTGTCCCTCTTGATAAAGCAGTGTATCCACCTACAACGACCGAGCTGATCCCAAATAGAACACCAACACCTCCTCCCACAAGGAGTGTCACTGGGATGGTGTATGGTAGCTGCTTTTTGCGTTCGGTGATTTGGTCTATTTGGGTTTGTATGCTGAGTAGTTTTTTTTGCGTGTGGGAGATGGTCTTGTGTCTTTTTGCACGCCACGTATCCGAAAGATGGAACCATCGTTTTTTGAGCTGGGCGATATGTTGTTTGTGTGGTTGATGTTGTGTTTGGATGTCCACAAACAACTTGAGACCCACACCCAAGCTTATGATCCCTGCGACGCCGAAGATAACACCCATCGCGAGTAAGTCATTATTTCCTGAGGTTCCAGCGATTGTGAGAATGATACTTGCGGAGCCTATTACAGCTCCGCCTGTTGTCATGGCGATAATCGGGCCTATTTTCCGAGAAGGTTTTATTTTTTGTGAGGTTCGCCGCAGTGTAAGCTGTGTGTGAAGCATGTCTGTGAAGAGTTTGTCTGAAACATCCGAATTTGAGGCGACCGCATAGGGGTGGGGAAGCACCATAAGTAACCCAACAAGGAGAGCTATACAGTGTTTTCCCTTGATGACGAATCGATCCATTGTGTTTTGCTCCAATACCATTTGTTTGTGGTGATGGTATCAAAGTCACTGTGGACGTCAAGGTGAATAGAGGGGTGGAGTCAGTTTACATGGAGAGGCTGACGAGGGTTTTTTGAGGTGTTGGGACATGTGATTGTTTTCTCATGCCTTGCCACCTTTCGATGAGGCGATCCCATCGAGCTTGAAGGCGCTTTGCTTTTATGTGGAGACGTTTGCGTTTTTTGGAGACACTTCCCATCTGGACGATACCAACGACCAAGGCGACACCGCCTACAAGAAGGATGCCTGCGCCTCCAAGTGTCAGTGTGTGGTAGGGGTTACTACCATTCGAATAGGCAGAGAGGATGATACCTAAGGAAGATGAAAGTGCACCCCCAATCAATCCGGCCCCACCACCAATAATTAAGAGCAATGGAAAGGTGAGGGAGTGGCTTTTTTTGGCTTCGAGCAACTTATCAATGTTGACTTGTGTGACGATCAGCTCATGTTCGACTTGAGCGCGTGTGATCTGTGATTCAGCTTTGGCAGGTGAGATCTTTGAGGATAGGACACCCACAATCAACAGAAACAGTACAAAATTCTTCATCATCCGTCCTTTGGTCAGAGTGACTGCTTGGTGAGTGTTTTGGCGGGTTGTTTTTGTTGGAGGTTCCACTTATCTAGCTGTCTGAACCAATGCCTCTTCAACTTTTTGATGTTTTCTTGGTGTGGCCGTCGTTTGCTCCCAACATGGACAAAGAGTCCTATTCCAACCCCTGCCGATGCGAGCCCCACAATGCTAGCGCCAATACCCGCAAACAGCATTGTGTCTGCAAGGTCAGATGGTACACCTCGTGATGCCTCGTAGCTTGCCATGAACATCGAGAGTCCAAGCGCTACAAATCCTCCCCCCGCAGTGGTCAGAATGATGGGGAGGAGATAGCTGTGTTGTTTGGCTTTTGCTTCCTCTTCCTTCATTTTGAGCCTCGTCAAGATCATATCTGTCGTGAGGCTTTGTTGTTGGGGTGATTCTGCGTGGGCCAAGTGGTGTCCCATCGAAAGGGATAAGCACAGCAAGAACGCTATGACTTTGGGATGTGAATACATGCTCACAACTCCTGAAATAGGTCGCTCTACGAATCTCTTTGTGTGATGGATGAGTCTTCGTAGGCTCCGTTGGTAAAATGATTTTTCACATCTCTTTTAACATGCCTGTGTTCTCAACACAAGTATGTTCGGAGGGGCTGGACGTCCGGATTACAGCGAGATATGGCGTCATTCTATTTGAGGAGTATGATTCAGTTGTGAGCGTTTGCGCGACCATTTCAATTTGACGAGGATGTCCTGCCTTTTTCTTCCAAAACGTTGCGAATGGCCTGCGAGGTGAGTAGGTTACTGTATTATCGTTATCACGAACGAACGACCGAAAATAAGCTTGTGAAAGGAGAGTCTTTTGTCTGTGTTACCTTATCGACTGGGATGTCCACTGTGGGCAAACAAAGCCTGGGTGGGAGAGTTTTTCACACGCAAAGCCAAAACAGGTGACTTTTTGCGCCAATATTCTTCCGTATTTTCAACGGTTGAGGGGAACACGACATTCTACGCGTTGCCTTCTAAAGACACAGTCCTTCGTTGGAAGGAGAATGCAACAGAAGATTTTCGATTTTGCTTTAAATTCCCAAAGGTCATCTCACATCAAAAGAAACTCGTCGCTGCCGAAGATGATACAGCGTTATTTTTTCGTGTGCTCGGTGTCCTCGAAGAAAAACTTGGTCCTTTTTTCTTGCAACTTTCTCCCCATTTTGGCCCTGACGCCTTCCCTTCATTGCTTCGGTATCTCGACGCACTGCCCAAAGAGTTTTCATATGCTGTCGAGGTCCGTCACCTCGCGTTTTTTGATAGAGGTGAGTGGGAGCATCGTCTGAACCAGGAGCTTGCCGCGAGAGGTATTGATCGTGTCTTGTTTGATGCGCGCGGTGTTCATAGCGCAGAGAGCGCCGATGAGGCAGTCGTCAGAGCCCAGACGCGCAAACCTCGACTGCCTTATCGAGAGTTTGTGACTGCGGAGACTCCATTTGTACGATATATCGCTCATCCCGACATGGAACGAAATCGGAACGCCTGGCATCGTTGGGCGGAGGTGTTTGCGACCTGGATCAAAGAAGGTAAACAACCGCTGATGTTTATGCACACCCCCAACGATTTCTATGCTCCTGGTTTTGCAAAGGTCTTTCACGAAATACTCGCTGAAAAATTGGACCTGCCTGTTATGCCTCCTTGGCCATCTTCGACTGAACCTCCAGAGCCTGAGCAGATGAGTTTGTTTTAGCTTGTTGGTGTTGTCTCTTTCTAATTGGAGTGATCTCGTGATGAGTCGGACATCATGGTACGTTTGTTTGTTGTGTATACTTGTGCATCTTATGGGATGTTCTCCCCCTGTTTTGGATGAAGTCTCTATCGAGCTGTTACAGGACGCTGGAGAGGGCGCGACTGAGCGCGTTTTTGTCGAAGAACTGCGAGATGGTGGTGAAGGCTCCACCACAGAGAGAGCGCCACGAGAGGAGAGTGTGACGCCTGATGTTCCAGTCCGGGCGCAACTGCCCTGGCGAGGGATCACGATGAGTTGTCCCAGAAATGGCCGCATCTACGCCACAGAAGGGATGGACAAGGATATGAAGGAGGCGCAAGGATTGGGGGCCAATTGGATCTCCTACCATCCATATGGACGGATTCGGAATGATGGACAGGTGCAGAAGAGTTACGACGATACCTGGGCAAGTTACCCACTGGCGACTGGACAAAAGTTGGGGATGAAGGTGTTTTTGATCCCTCACCTCGCGTATTGGGGGTCACGCTTCTCTTGGCGCGGTGAGATCTCGTTTGAGGATGAAGCCTCGTGGAAGCGGTTCTTTGCCGATTACACTGCCTGGATCGTCGAGCTTGCACAACACGCAGAGGCCGGTAAAGCTGATCTGTTTGCCGTTGGTATTGAATACAAAAAAGCAGAGCATCGAGAGAGTGATTGGCGAGCTGTGATTGAAGCCGTCAGGAAGGTGTATTCGGGGAAGATTACCTACGCGGCGAATTGGGACTCTTACAAACAAGTCCCTTTTTGGGATGCTGTCGATTACATCGGTGTGCAGGCTTACTTTCCGCTCTCTGATGTGACAAACCCCTCCAAAGAAGATATCAACAAAGGGTGGGACAAAGTGCTCCAAGATGTGGGGAGCTTTGCAGCCTCAAAGAAGAAGCAAGTGATCTTCACAGAGCTTGGTTACAATCGTTCGGCAGATGCAGCGAAGATGCCTTGGGATTACACACAAGGGGGAGAATTTGCCCACGAGATCAAGCTGCGATGTATGGAGACTGCACTTGAACGGCTTCACAAGCCTTCGTTTTTACAAGGTGTATTTTTGTGGAAATGGTTTCCCGATGCACGCACCGAATCCCGTGATTTTATTTTGCAATACCCGGAGATGAAAGAAGTCATCCGAGCTTCTTGGGTTAAGAGCTCGCCATAATCGTCTCGCTCGACTTGGATGAGTGGGAGAGCAAATCAAAAAGTCCCCTCCTAAGGCTTACACCGAAGATGGAGCAGCCTTACTTGCACTGTTGTCTGTAACAATAGCCGTACTTTCCGTACTTTTGCACGCAATAACAGCTCCATCCACAAGGGCAATTGCACGGAGGTCTGCCTCCACAGTTCGCTCGATTCTGGTTTCCTGCGACACACTGTACAATAGGAGCGACCGGACACGCTGTACATTTTCCGTTTGTGCATGTTTGACCGACTCGACACCCGGCGCGACCTGTTTCATCGACCTTTCCGTTACAATTGTCATCGAGTCCATTGCACACTTCTTGTTTGGGAGGGTTTGGGGAGACAGGGCATTCTTCACCGGTCCCGTCGTCTTTGCAGGTGAAGACAGAGCTTACTTTACATTCTCCAATGCCTTTTGAACATGGTGTCTCCAATTGTAGAAAGTCTTCATCAACTTGGCCGTCACAGTCGTCATCCTGCGCGTTGCAAACTTCTTTTTGAGGTAGGATCTCGTTGGTACAAGGCCCCCAGGTTCCTTTTGTGCATCGCTGGAATCCCATCCTGCAAATACCAATACTCCACGTGTCTTGTGGGCCACTGTAACAGGGGATGCGTGCGCCTTCGCTGCAGCTCTCTGGCGTTGGGTTGGTTTCTTTGTCTATTTCTCGTGAGGGCGCCTCTTGGTCGTTGATTTGCTTTTCTTGTGTGGACGCCCCATCGTAAAGTATGTCAGTGACGTACTCTTTCTTGGAGGCGTCTTGTTCGTCTGCCTGTTCGGAGTAAGAGAGGATGGGGATCGTTGGAAAACATCCATAGAACAAAATACACAAGCAACAAAGCCATGTAGCGAGTCGTATCGTGTGTATGTGAGTCTTCATGGTGCATCACATCGTTTGGCGAAGGTGACTGTGGAGATCCGTTACGGTCGTTGATTTGTTTGGCAAGTATACACGATATGAGGAAAATGTGGAACTTCTTTGGATGTTGTTCGTAGAATTGGATAGTCACAGCGCCTTGTGGTAGAGATAGAGCGGGATTGGCAATCAAAGCTAGCAAAGGGAAAGAGCATGAGTACACAAGATATACTTGAGATTGATAGAGGACTGAATATCCCAATGTCTGCGTTGTCATTTCAGTTTGCCAACAGCGGTGGTCCTGGTGGGCAACATGTCAACAAATCAGAAACAAAGGTGATTTTGCGCTTTGATCTCGCAAACGCCGACTTCTTGTCCGACGTCGTTCGTGAGCGGCTTCTGGATGATTTGAGCAATCGACTCAACAAAGACGGGGTGTTAATCCTGTCTTGTCAGGAGTCTCGAAGCCAGAACCGAAACAAAGAGATCGTGATCCAGCGCTTCATGCACTTGTTGTACAGCGCAAATCAAGTACAAAAGGAACGACGTCCAACACGTCCAAGCCGTCGTGCCCGTGCCCGTCGTGTTGATGAAAAGAAGAAGCAAGGGCAACGCAAGAAAGAGCGAAGTTGGAAGTGGAAAGATTGAACAGTTTGTTTCTGCGGTGGGGCGGAGCTGAGGATCCGACTTCACTCTGGCTCTGAGGGCTTTTGTAGATCTTTGAGGGTAAGATCGTAGCGAAATAGAATGGAGAGTCCATACAAGATAACGATCAGATACTGCAACATGTGGGAGATGATCGCGTAGGTTGTGGCCCGCTCTTTGTCCCATCCAAACAGCAAGAATCCTGCGATACAACTGACCTGATATACGCCAATAAAGCCTGGTGCGCTTGGTGCGGCGATGGCGAGCGCGATGAGGACTGTGATCGCCACGCCATGCCAGTACGTGAAGGTCAGGTTGGGAAACATGTACAACAGTGACCAGTACTGCGCGAAGGCGACGATCCACAGAATGAGTGAGTAGATGGTCACGCCCAAAAAGTTTTTGGGGCGACTGACGACCTTTGCGCCTGCCAAAAAGTCCACCAAAAAGTTTTCAAGCGGTGTTGAAAGTCGCTCTGGCAAGTAACGAAAGAACACACGCGCGAGCTTCAGGATGTGATTGGGGAGCATACTCGCGAGGACGATAAACAGGAAGATTCCCCCTGAGATCAACGTGAAGACAAAAGCTCCTCTGTGGATCCACGTCGGAATATTTTTTATATACATCGACATGATACCAAAGGACACGAGCACAAAAGACACGTCGACAAAGCGTTCGATGATAACGGACACAAAGATCGTCGGGAAGCTGAAGCTCGACCGCTGTGACAGAAAGAAGGGACGCGCAAGCTCACCGAGCCTTAAAGGCAGAATGTAGTTGATGAAGTTTCCCACAAAGATCCCATCATAATACATCAACCTGGAAGGTTGTTGTTCCGTCTCTGGTAACAAATACCTCCATCTCTCCGCCCGAAAGAACATCTGCAGAAGGAATCCCAGACTGAATGGTACAAACCAGATGTAGTGGACTTGTGTCATCTGTCGTACGACAAGACGCCATTCGATGGCAAAGATCAGCCAGACGATCAACGCACCACTGATGAGAAAACCAAGGCTGTATTGGAACCATTTGTTTTTGGGGGATGAACCCCGTGTATTGGGCGAATCTGTCATGCAAGCTCCTTCCTTACGATGGTACACAGCCCGGAGCATACACGACTTGATGCGCAGATGACAACTACTCCTCTTCGACTTTTTTCCAGCTGTGGATATAGTGGAAGTAGTTGAAGGGGTGGATGGTCACATTCCTGACTCTTGCGGTGATCGCGGAGTAATTGGTTAAGGACCACAAAAAGAGGTAGGGTAAGTCGGCGTGAAGGATGGCGTGTAGCTTTCCAAAGATGGTCTTGTAGATCACTGGATCTGTTGTCTTGGCGACCTTCTTCAATAAGATATCGACCTGTTTGTTTTTGTACCCGATGTAATTGAGTGAGCCTTTGGAGTGGAAGAGTGGATGGATCGATGAGAGCGAGTCAAAATTCCATATGTGAAGGGTCATATCAAAGGCTCTTTGCGAAAAGATTTTCTTGCGCCATGTCGCGTGTTGTAGCCACGTGACCTTGACCTTGACACCGACCTTTCTGAGTTGATCGATGATCCCCAAGACCATCGGGCGATACGAGCGTTTGCTCTTGGAGAGGATGAGGTTAATCTTGAGCTGTCTGGGGCCTTTGTACAAAAACCCTCCCTTTCGTCTCCAGCCAGCCTTTTTGAGGAGCGCGCGGGCTCTCTTGAGATCTTGGCTTCTCGCGCTGACCTGAAAATTGTACAGCGGATCGTTGGGAGAAAAGGGCCCACTGATCGTCGTTCCATCCCCCAATGTGGCTTCACGTAAGGTATCTCTGTCCAGTGCAAGCATCAGCGCTTCTCTAACACGCTTGTCCCGAAACAATTGCCGCCGGTGATTGAGGCCCAGATACCACCAACTGTTTGTGGTGTATGGGTACAACCGCACGTGCTTGGATCGCTCAAATAACGGCAAATCCTTTGGGCGGACTCTTACGATGTTATCGATGCCTCCAAAGCGCAGGACTTCTGCCTGGATGCCTTTGTCTGGGATGCTCTGTAAGATGACACCTCGCAAGGACTCCTTTTTGGGTGTGCGCCAATACCGTTTGAATCGCTTGAGGATGATCTTTTTTCCAGTCCAACGCACAAAGCGAAAGGGTCCTGTTCCCACTGGTTTTTGCGAGAAATATTGCGTTCGACGTACGTGACCTCGTGGGAACTTGTGGGCCGGGAGAATCTTGAAACACAACCACTTGCGGGGGCGTCGAAGTTGTTTTTTGAAGTGAAGTTGCAGGCTGTGTTTCCCAAGAACCGATGCGCTGTTGATGATCTGCGCCAGATATCGATCCTGTAAATTTGTACGGCGGCTTATCATCGCCTTGATCGTGAACACGACATCTTTGCTCGTGAAGTTTTTGCCATCGTGCCAAAGAACACCCTTTCGGAGTTTGATCGTCATTGTCTTTTTGTCTTTTGAGAGTTTCCAAGAGGTCGCAAGTTGAGGCGCGAGTCTCTGCATCTTATCCCACCCAAAGAGTCCTTCAAAGATCCCCTCGGTGATACGGACGGAGTACATGTCTTGTGCGTAAAGTGGATTGAGCGTTGAGGGTGTTCGGTCTTCTGTGTATTTAAGGCTCTTACGCGCAAACGCAAAGCCAGACAAGATCGTACTCAACGTCAGGATGAACAGACATACCTGGATGTGTTTCTTTGGATTTTTCATGCGACTCTCCAATGTGTTCAGTCGTTTGTTTATAAAATATAGATATACACGAGAGAAACGATAAATCTGATCCGGCGGACGTTGCTGTTGCGTCCAAAGCAAGGGCCCTGTGAGGGCGAAAGGTCGGAAGATAGAAAAAAGCATACGTGTGGGTGCAGGCTCAAGAGCCAGCAAGCAGGCGCGAGGAGGCGGCATAGCAACGCTCTGCCAACGACGAGCAACGAACTTGCTAGCCTTGACCCAAGCCCTGACGTATTCCTTTTTTCATCTTTTGGCCTCCATGCTTCGTACGCTTTGCAACATATGCCTCGAC